>ULQE01032806.1_pt1 | contig 12294 bp, 9 predicted proteins | sample 1954171 | NCBI WGS metagenome assembly ULQE01 (sample SAMEA4835647, study PRJEB28245) | human gut metagenome | biome: gut microbiome; material: fecal sample | place: Denmark | collected 2008
GAAAACAAATCAGTTCTATTTTTTATTAAGCCAAGGCTGTGCAGCATGCAATATTCAGGTTGTGGAAATCCGTCAATCCATGTTGCAAGCGGCAGAACCCAAAGTTAACCAGAGGTTCATAACGTAAATTGCAGATTTTGTGGTGCGGTTCATAGCGTAAATTGGGCATGTATAAGCGTCCTCTCACAAGTCATTCACAGCGTAAATGAAAGAAAAACGGTGCAGACAAATATGATTTCCTTCGTGAGCCATGGAGATAAGACTCTTTAGAGGCTTATCGGAATGCCTGGCGAACAGGAACATCATATTTCGTCTGTACCGTTTTTCTTTTCATAAACCTATAAAATCACGACTTGCGAGAGGACGCTTATATCTGCCCTTCAAGCCCTATAAAAGCACCACAGAATCTGCGACACTACGCAAATGAACCTCCGGTTTAGTTTGCACTTACAACCCCGCTCTCGCAGTCCACTTCAACATATGCACTGGTCTTTAAGACATCCAATGCATTTTTAGCTGCGATAAGAACCGGAATATCAAGGCTTAACCCTGCGATTGCTGCATGACAGTTTGCACCCTCTGCTTCTACGATCAGTGCGGAAGCCTGACGCATCTGTGCCATCATTTCATTTGTGGTGTCTGCTGCGACAATGATATCACCGTCTTTAAAGCTTTTTAAATCTTCATTGCTGTGGCACACACAAAGGTTTCCGGAAATTTTCTTTCCGTTTAATCCTTTTCCTGTCACAAGGATATGTCCTGCAACCTGTACTTTGATGAGGTTGGTTGTACCGGATACACCAAGTGGAACACCACCGGTCAGAACAACTAATTCCCCTTTGGAAACAAATCCTGCTGCCTCTGCCACATCAACTGCCTTCTCAAACAACTGGCTTGCATCCTGTTCCTCTGTGATAAGAACCGGTTCTACACCCCATTCAAGATTTAACTGACGACATACTTTTTCTGTCAGGCACTCGCCGATGATCGTGCAGTTTGGACGGTATTTGGAGATCATTCTTGCAGTACGTCCGGACTTTGTTACCGTCACGATTGCCGCTGCGCTTAAATCGCCTGCCATCGTACAGGTAGCATGTGAAATTGCGTTTGTCACATCCGGGTTACACATGGTCCTGCGCTGTCTGAATCTCTGTAAATAGTTAATATCCTGCTCCGTGCGGGTTGCGATACGAACCATTGTTTTTACTGCTTCAATTGGATACATTCCTGCAGCGGTCTCTCCGGATAACATAATTGCACTTGTTCCGTCATAAATTGCATTTGCAACGTCTGTGGACTCTGCTCTTGTTGGTCTTGGATGTTTCATCATGGAATCTAACATCTGAGTGGCTGTGATAACGATTTTTCCAGCCTCACAAGCTTTTTTGATGATCATTTTCTGCATAACCGGAACATCTTCCAATGGGATTTCAACACCCATGTCACCACGCGCTACCATGATACCGTCGGAGACACGGATAATGTCATCGATATTGCGGACACCCTGCATGTTCTCGATCTTGGAAATGATCTTAATATCCTCGCCACCTTTTTCTGCAAGGATTTTGCGGATTTCCATAACATCCTCTGCGGTACGGACAAAGGAAGCTGCGATAAAATCATAATCATTTTCTACCGCAAAACAGATATCTCCGTAATCTTTTTCACTGATAAATGGCATCGTGAGGTCAACGTTCGGAACGTTCACACCTTTTTTATTGGAAATCACACCATCATTTAACACTTTACAGACAATATCTCTTGCGTTGACCTTGGTATTCACTGGTTTTGCAACCGGTTTGATCTCTACAACTTCCAGACCTACCAGACCATCATCGATCAGGATATGATCGCCCAGCTTTACATCATCTGCAAGATTTTTGTAAGTAATAGATACGCGCTCATCAGTTCCAAGAATATCATCGGTTGTCAGTGTAAAAGTCTGGCCTGTCTTTAACTCTGTTTTTCCTTTTTCAAATTCTACGAGACGGATTTCCGGTCCCTTTGTATCAAGTAAAGCTGCAACATATTTTCCCAATTCTTTGCGCAGTTTGCGGAGCATTTTTAATCTTCCCATCTGCTCATCATGCGGTCCATGCGAAAAATTGAAACGTGCAACGTTCATTCCCTCTTCGATCAATGCTCTCATCACCGCTTCATTGTCGGTGGATGGTCCTAACGTACAGATAATTTTTGTTCTTCTTGTCATAAATTCTTCCTTTCTTTTTATGGTTTCATTTTTCAAGTATTCCTGCTGATTTTTATTCATTCGAAATGCGTATGCCTCTCCTGATTTCTGTTATAGTTTTAACAATCTCCTTAAATCAGCACGGAGTCGGCGGACCAATCTCTGCAAAACTTAAAACTTATACACTTTTCACAATAATACAGTCTCTTCTCTCCGTTTTTATTCGTATTCTTGTGAAAAATGTATAATAAATTTTAAGTTTCTTCTTTGGTACGGCGACTCCATCTACGGAGAGATTATACGAAATAAACAAAAAAAAAGCAAGCTTTCTTTTGTAAAAAAACCTGCTCTTTTTGTAAACATTATGTTAAAAACATTATTTTGTGATCATGGTTCCCATACCGCCATGGATATTAGAACCGTCTTTGTTCAATTTTGTGATCAGAACGGATCTGATCGCAGAGTCACCGATAAAGTTGATGGCTGCCTCTATCTTAGGAAACATATCGCCCTCACCAAACTGTCCCTGCTCCATGTATTTCTTTGCTTCTGCAACAGTCATGGTTGATAATGGTTTTTCATCCGGCTGTCCATAATTTAAGCATACATTGTCAACACTTGTTAAAATAACAAGCATGTCTGCATCCAGAAGTTCTGCCAGTTTTCCTGCTGCAAGGTCTTTTTCAATAACAGCACTGGCACCCTTTAAGTTGTTGTCCTGCATTAATACCGGGATGCCGCCGCCTCCACAGGCAACTACGATCTGGTCAGCATCGGACAATGCTTTGATTGCATCGATCTCCACGATATCCATTGGCTTTGGCGCTGCAACGATTCGTCTGTACCCGCCTTCTGTTTTGACAACGTGATTTCCTTTTTTCTCCTCTGTCTCTGCTTCCTCTTCCGTCAGCACACGTCCAATGACTTTGCTTGGTTTGTAAAACGCCTCGTCATATGGATCAACCACAACCTGTGTAAGGATCGTAGAAACGGGTTTATAGATTCCCTTGTTCAATAATTCCGCACGGATCGCATTCTGTAAATCGTAACCGATATATCCCTGACTCATTGCAGAACATACAGACATTGGTGTTGCAGTATATTCCGGATATAATTTGCAAAATTCATTCATAGCAGTATGGATCATACCGATCTGTGGTCCGTTACTGTGTGTGATCACAACCTGATAATCTTCACGGATAAAATCTGCCACTGCCTTTGCTGTTCGTTTCGTTGCCTCTTTCTGTTCAGGAAGTGTTGTTCCCAAAGCTTCATGTCCAAGAGCAATCACAATTTTCTTCTTTTTCATCTCTACCATCCTCCGATGCACCTTTATATTCGCAGAACACCCGGAAAGTATCTCCGGGTGCTTTTTGTCTTGTCTGACACTTATACTATTATTTTACCATGAACGATTTTGCAGTGCAATGTCATTTTTACATTACAGGCCGCAGGCATTCTGCGAACTGTTATTTATCTTCTTCCTCAGTTTCCTCCTGTGGCAGAACAAAGGAATCAATAACCTCCCACAGTTCATCCCTTCCCTGCTTTGTCTCGGAAGAGAATGGAATGATCACCGTACCCGGCTTTACTTTCAGCCCTTCGCGGATTGCTTTTACATTCTTCTGGATCTGGCTTCGTTTGATCTTATCAAGCTTTGTGGCAATGATAATCGGTGTAAATCCCTGATAAACCATCCAGTCATACATCATTTTATCGTTTGCAGACGGATCATGACGGATATCGATCAGCAAAAAGACTGCCTGCAGTTTTTTGGAGGTATGAAGATAATTCTCGATCATTTTTCCCCATTTTTCCTTCTCGCTGGCAGAGGTCTTTGCATATCCATAACCGGGCAGATCGACCAGATACATGGCATCATTGACATTGTAAAAATTGATGGTCTGCGTCTTTCCCGGCTGCGCCGATGTCCTTGCGAGCGACTTGCGGTTTAACAGCGCATTGATCATGGATGATTTTCCTACATTTGACTTTCCTGCAAATGCCACTTCATTAAATGGATTGTCCGGTATTTTACTTGTGATACCACAGACAGTCTCCAAATTTACACTTCTAATTACCATTGTCTTTTCCTCTTCTTAATTCACTTCTTTACAAACGCCACATCCAGCACGTCTTTCATCTGCTCCACAAACACGATTTTCAGACCTTTTTTGATCTCCGGTGAAATCTCATCTATATCCTTCTCATTCTTCTTTGGCACACAGATGGTCTTAATTCCTGCATTTTTGGCTGCCAGTGTTTTTTCCTTCAGTCCACCGATTGGAAGCACACGGCCGCGAAGTGTGATCTCACCTGTCATTGCGACATCAGCGCGGACCGGTGTCTTCGTGATCGCCGACAACATGGCTGTCGCCATCGTGATTCCGGCAGACGGTCCATCCTTCGGCACTGCACCCTCCGGGATGTGGATATGGATGTCATTCTCCTGGAAAAACTTTTTCGGAATATGATACTCTTCACTGACAGAACGGATATAGCTGATTCCCGCCTGTGCAGATTCCTTCATCACATCTCCCAGCTGTCCGGTCAGCTGGAACTCACCTTTTCCCGGCATGATGTTGACTTCAATCTCTAAAGTATCTCCACCAACGCTTGTCCATGCAAGTCCACGGACGATTCCTACTTCATCCGTATCATTTTTCTTATCAAAACTGTATTTCTCTTTGCCGAGGAACTTTTCAAGATTCTGTTCTGTAACTTTAATCTTCTCTTTTTCTCCCTCGTAAAGCGGTCTTGCTGCTTTTCTGCATATCTCACCAAGCTTACGTTCAAGATTACGCACACCGGCTTCCCTTGTGTAACCACTGATGATCTTTGCCATCGCTTTGTCTGTGATGGCGAGCTGCTCCGGTCTGATCCCATTGCGCTCCATCTGCTTTGCGAGCAGATGCTCTTTGGCAATGTGAAGCTTCTCATTCTCTGTATAACTGGTCACTTCGATCAGTTCCATACGGTCTAACAGCGGCCTTGGGATATCCTGCACAGAGTTTGCTGTTGCAATAAACAGCACTTCTGAAAGATCGATCGGTATCTCAACATAATGATCCCGGAACTTCTTATTCTGCTCCGCGTCAAGCACTTCCAGCAATGCAGACGCCGTATCCCCCTTGTAATCGCTGCTCATCTTATCGATCTCATCTAACAGCATGAGCGGATTTTTCACGCCGGCGCTGCGCAGTCCGTTCACGATACGTCCCGGCATTGCTCCGACGTAAGTTCTTCTGTGGCCGCGGATCTCTGCCTCATCCCGCACACCACCGAGACTGATCCGCACATATTTTTTATCTAACGCTTTTGCAACGGACCGGGCAATACTCGTTTTACCGGTTCCCGGTGGTCCGACCAGACAGATGATCGGGCTCTCGCCCTTGCTGGTGAGATTGCGGACAGCCAGAAATTCCAACATACGCTCTTTTACTTTTTCCAGGCCGTAATGATCCGCATTTAAAATCTGCTCGGCATTCTTCAGATCCTTGTTATCTCTGGATGTCTTATTCCACGGAAGCTCCAAAAGTGTTTCAATATACCCTCTCGCCACAGCGCTCTCAGAGGAGCTGGAACTGATATTTTTAAAACGGTCGATCTCTTTTTTGATCTTCTCTTTTACTTCTTTGTCTGCCTTGATTTTGCCCAGAGCATCCATAAAGTGATCTGCGTCTGATTCCGTATTATCTTCGCCAAGCTCCTCACGGATTACTTTCATCTGCTCTCTCAGCAGATATTCTTTCTGGTTTTTATCCACATGCGCCTTGACTTTCGCCTGAAAATCATTCTTGATGGCTATGATCTCGATCTCTTTTAATAAGAGTGCCATCAGAACCTCATAACGTTCGGTCATAGAAACCGCATCTAAGATTTTCTGTTTTTCCTCAAAATATACCGGAAGGCTGTTGGCAAGCTGATTCATCAGTTTTTCCAGATCTGTGATCTCACTTAACTGGCGTTGCAGCTCTTTTCCCATTTTGGGATTGACGACCACATATTTACCAAATGTCTCCTGAATGCTCCGAAGCATTGCCTCCTTCGCTTCTTCTGGCAGTCCGTCATCCACTTCCTCGTCAAATCGAATGATCTCCGCAAGCAGATAGTCCGGATTTTCAAGAAAAGCGGACAATTCTGCCCGCTCTTTCCCTTCTACCAAAATGCGTACAATATTATTTTGTAACTTAATTACCTGCTTTACCTCAGCAATGATCCCGATCTTAAATAAGTCCTCGATATCAGGATTTTCCTGTTCCACATCTTTCTGTGCCACAAGAAAAATCTTCTGCTCATCCATCATCGCCTCTTCCACTGCCTTGATGGATTTTGCACGGCTTACGTCAAAATGGGCTACCATTCCCGGCAGGATCACCATTCCACGAAGGGCAACTGCAGGCATTTTCATAATCATTGTATCCATTTTCTATAATTCCTTTATCTGTAACAGCTTTTCCTGCTGTTATCTTTTGTTTAAGAAGCCTGTTCTAACTTCTCAACAAGTGCTTTTTCTTCTTTCTCTTCAATTGCAAGATTCTTTTCTACATCTTCTTTGGTGATCTCACATTTTGTAATGCTCTCATCGGATGGAATATGATACATCAGATCTAATGTAACAGCCTCCATGATTGCACGAAGACCACGCGCTCCGGTCTTTCTCTCAAGCGCTTTGTCCACGATTGCTTCGAGTGCATCCCTGTCAAATTCCAGACTGACACCGTCTAATTCAAACAGCTTTTTGTACTGTTTTACAAGTGCATTCTTCGGCTCGCATAAGATACGGATCATCGCATCCTTATCTAACATATCCAGTGTTACGGTTACCGGCACACGACCGATAAATTCAGGGATGAGTCCGAATTTCACAAAATCCTGTGGAAGTACATGTTTTAATACTTCCCCTACATTGTACTCATCTTTGGCGTGTACTTCTGCATTAAATCCAATGGATTTCTGGTCGAGACGTGTCTCAATGATCTTCTCCAATCCATCAAAAGCACCACCACAGATAAATAAAATATTGGTAGTATCAATCGGGATCAGTTCCTGCTGCGGATGTTTTCTTCCACCCTGTGGCGGAACAGAAGCAACCGTTCCCTCTAAAATCTTAAGTAACGCCTGCTGTACACCCTCGCCGGAAACGTCTCTTGTGATGGAAACGTTCTCAGATTTTTTTGTAATCTTGTCAATCTCATCAATGTAAATGATACCGTGCTGTGCACGCTCAATATCATAATCAGCAGCCTGGATCAGTTTCAAAAGGATATTCTCGACATCTTCACCCACATAACCTGCCTCGGTAAGTGTGGTTGCATCTGCGATTGCAAACGGAACATTCAACACTCTCGCCAAAGTCTGTGCTAAAAGTGTTTTACCGGAACCGGTTGGTCCGAGCATAAGAATATTACTCTTCTGCAATTCTACATCTGAATCTGATCCTGCCATAATTCTCTTGTAATGATTATAAACTGCAACGGACAAAACTTTCTTCGCTTTATCCTGGCCAATGACGTACTCGTCTAAAAATGCCTTCATCTCCTCCGGCTTGATCAGATTGATCTGCTCCGCAGGTTCTTCCAGATTTCCGTCAAATTCATCATTCTCCAACTCTTCGTCTATAATCTCGGCGCAAACGTCTACACACTCATCACAGATATAGGCTCCGTTTGGTCCCGCGATCAGTTTACGGACCTGATCCTGAGTCTTACCACAAAATGAGCAGCGCAGTCTCTCGTCATTTCTTCCTGTCATTTCTTATTCTCCAATGTCTCTATTTATTAGCGGCTTGTGATCACATTATCGATCAGTCCGTATTCCATTGCTTCCTGAGCAGACATATAATGATCTCTCTCTGTGTCCGCTGCGATCACGTCATAAGGTTTTCCGGTGTTTGCAGCTAAAATTTCATTTAATTTTTTCTTTGTCTTTAAAATGTTCTCTGCTGCGATCTGAATCTCGGTTGCCTGACCTTTTGCTCCGCCGGATGGCTGATGGATCATAATCTCTGCATTCGGAAGTGCAAGTCTCTTGCCCTTTGCTCCGCCTGCAAGTAAAAATGCTCCCATGCTGGCTGCCATACCGATACAGATGGTAGATACATCGCATTTGATGTACTGCATCGTATCATAAATAGCAAGACCTGCTGTTACCATTCCACCCGGGGAATTGATATATAAATGAATATCTTTTCCAGGATCCTCGGACTCTAAGAAAAGTAACTGTGCAACCACAAGGCTTGCTGTTGTCTCATTCACTTCTTCTCCCAGGAAAATAATTCTATCTTTTAATAATCTGGAATAAATATCGTAATTACGCTCTCCTCTGCTTGTCTGTTCAATGACGTAAGGTACTAAACTCATATCTCTTACCTGCCCTTTCTTTTCATAAATATGATCTGGATCGCACTATCATGGGATCCGCACTTCTTTCACTATTGCAATATATCGGTCATACACTGCACTGGTAAATATTATCCCACAAATACAGGGACGTTGGAATAGGAAAAAAACATGTTTTATGAAAAATTAATATCTTGTTCGAATTTTCAAAAAATATTGAACTTTTTTCTCATCAGATGCAATCTGTCATAAATCTCAAACAGACCGGCTCATAAGAGCCAGTCTGTGATATTTCCGGTCTGCATATTATATGCAATCCTCTGTCTGCTGTACGCTGCCGGAATTATTCTTCTGTTCCTTCTTCTGCTTCAGCTTCTTTTTCTTTCTTTGTCTTAGCTTTTGCTCTTTCTTTTACGTTCTCCATAATTAAGTCAACTGCTTTTGTCACAGATAAATCTCTCTTAATGGATTCTTTCTCAGCATCTCCTAAGTACTCTTTTAACTTGTCAGCTTCCATTCCGTACTGAGCTGCCATCTTCTCAATTTCTGCATTGATCTCATCTTCAGAAACTTCGATATTCTCATCTTTTGCGATCTGCTCTAATACAAGGCTGCTCTTGATACGAGTCTCAGCTTCTGGACGAACCTGCTCTTTTAATCCGTCGATCGTCATACCGGAGAACTGCATGTACTGCTCCATGGAAAGACCGCTCTGTGCGATTCTCTGTGCGAACTCATTGATCATGTTCTCGCACTGTGTCTCGATCATAGCTTCCGGGATCTCCATTGTGGATTTGTCGATGATCTTCTTGATTGCTTCATCTTCTTTTGTACGTTTTGCTTCGTTCTCTTTCTCAACTTCAAGATGTTTTCTTAAGTCTTCTTTGTACTCAGCTAATGTATCAAACTCAGATACTTCAGAAGCAAATTCATCATTTAATTCCGGAAGTTCTTTTGTTTTGATCTCGTTGATCTTAACTTTGAATACGGCTGGTTTTCCAGCTAAATCAGCTGCCTGATATTTCTCTGGGAAAGTAACGTTAACTTCTACTTCATCCCCTGCATTGTGTCCTACTAACTGATCTTCGAATGTATCGATGAAAGAGTGGGAACCGATCTCTAATGGATGATTCTCTCCTTTACCTCCTTCAAATGCAACACCGTCAACAAATCCTTCGAAATCGATGACTGCTGTATCACCGTTTGCTACTGGTCTGTCTGTTACAGTTACAGTTCTGGAGTTCTTCTGCTGCTCTTTCTCAAGTGCTGCTTCTACTTCTTCGTCTGTTACAGTTGTGTCAATCTTAGTTACCTGAACACCTTTGTATTTTCCAAGTGTTACTTCTGGTCTTACTGCTACTTCTGCTGTGAAGATGAAAGGTTTTCCGGATTCGATCTGAACAATGTCGATTGTTGGTCTGGAAACGATGTCCTCTTTGCTCTCTTCCATAGCTGCTGCATAATTATCCTGAATTAAGATGTTTGCTGCTTCTTCATAAAATACAGCTGCACCGTACATTTTCTCGATCATAGCTCTTGGAACTTTACCTTTACGGAAACCAGGGATGCTGATTTTGTTCTTCTCTTTCATGTAAGCAGCCTGTAAAGCTTTTTCTACTTCCTCTGCTGGTACTTCAACAGTAAGTTTTGCCATGTTTTTTTCTAATTTTTCAACCTGTACACTCATTATAATGATTTTCCTCCTTATATATATAAAATATCCATGTACATTTCACGCTTAATGCGCTAATCGAGCCACGTCCAAAGTCGCATAAACCCGCGGTTTTTCTGGCTCTGCCTAAAAATGGGCGTACTACGACTATCGCAGTCATTCTAGGATTATAGCACACACTCTTGCAAAATACCAGTGTTTTTTATGGTTTTACGAGGTTTTCTGCGATTTCTGTGTTTTTGCCATGTAATTTATCATATATGACATTGCAAACTACCGTATAAAGAGACGCAATAACATTGATTCCAGACCGAAGCAGCAGTGCCATCGGCAGTCCGAATAATGAAGCTGCAATTGCCAGCGCTCCAAACGTGTTAAAAACCGTCTGCCATTTATATCCGGCAGAATAACCCACGCCGATTCCACCAATAATTCCGATCATACTTCTTCCTGACTCCGGCAGTATCAGATAAAGGACGAGAAACAGCGCACATCCGGCAATATTAAACACGCCCCTGTCCACCGCCCTCATTTTTCCATCCTCTGTAAATGGAAGGCAGACTGACATACATGCGATCCCTGCCCACATTGCTCTCGGAAGTCCAAGCAGTGAAACGATCAGCATTGCACTTGAGACGATCAGTGTCAGTTTCAGATACCATTGGTTTCTCGCAGACCGAACATCAAATTCCCGGAATAAATCCTTAAATGTCCTGCGATAAGGTCTGTTTTTCTGATTTTTATAAAAAACCGCCATGCACACAAGCATTCCCGCCGTAAGTCCGATCACCCGCATCTCAAAAGCTCTGCCACTCACATCATATCCATATAAGAGCAGATACCCGAGCACAAACGTGGAATGATTATGCATAATGACATTGTGACACCCAAAAATCATAAGAAGCAGGATACAGACACAATTTATAAAAAATGCTCCCACCGGAGATACCATATTTGCCAGTCGCGGGCCAGCCATCATGATTATAAATATTCCCACAATGGACAACAATCCATGACTCGTCTGTATGCCAAAATCTGCCTGTCTCAGCACAAGCAGCGCCAACAGAACCGTTACTCCTACAACGCTATTTTCCTGTCCTGTCAATTTTGTATACAATGTGACAACCGCCACACAAAAAGCCATAACAAGATATACTTTAAAATTATAGATAAGAATATGACGCCATTTTTCTTTTTTGTCTGTCGTATTTTTGATCAACTGTTTTGAACCGGCAGAACTAAGCTGTAACTCCTGATAAAATGTCATTTTGTAGTCTCCTTCTCTTCTCTTTTGAATCAGCAAAGCGAAGAGTACTATACTTCAAAACATGGAGTCTGGCAAGTATAAAACCTCATTTTAGAAAAATTTTGGAATGTTTACTGTTTTTTCATATAGAAATATTTTCCGAACAGACTTGATTTATGCTAAAATGTGATTATCTGGAAAGGTCTGTACAAATGAGGAGAAAACTATGGCAGTCACAAAATCCAACGAAAGAACAAAATATGAGCTGGCAGATGCCATGAAACGCTGTATGAAAACTGCACCTGTAGAAAAAATCACTGTGAAGGAAATTGTAGAGGCATGCGGTGTCACAAGACAGACTTTTTACCGTAATTTTCAGGATAAATATGACCTCATCAACTGGTATTTTGACAAAATTCTCTTAGAATCCTTTGAACATATGGGGGAAGGAAAATCTGTCTATGAAGGTCTTGTAAATAAATTTACCTACATTCAGGAAGAAAAGCTGTTTTTCAAGGCTGCATTTAAAAACGATGACCAGAATTGTCTGCGCGATCATGATTTCCAGTTGATCACCGCTTTCTATACGGATCAGATTGAAAGCCGTACCGGCAAAAAGATTTCTCCGCATCTGCAGTTTCAATTGGAAATGTACTGTCAGGGTTCTATCTTTATGACCGTTCAGTGGGTACTTGGCTACCGGAAATGCACACCGGAAGAACTGGCCAGATCACTGGCTGGCGCTATGCCGGCAGAACTGAGTGATGTATTCCGTGAGGTTGGACTGATATAAACCGGAGTTTAACTTATGAACTGCCGCTTACAGGTGGTGTTACGGATTTCCTAA
>ULQE01012924.1_pt1 | contig 12043 bp, 13 predicted proteins | sample 1954171 | NCBI WGS metagenome assembly ULQE01 (sample SAMEA4835647, study PRJEB28245) | human gut metagenome | biome: gut microbiome; material: fecal sample | place: Denmark | collected 2008
CGGACTTGGTGGGACTGCGATTTTGTTTCATTGCCTTGAAAGTTTTTAAAGTTGATAATGATTCACCTTGCCAGTTGTTGACGGTGATTACGGATACAAAGACAATGCAAATGAGCGCAATGAAAGCGTGCTTTCAAATTGCCGAGTGCAGCTTGTCTTATGCAAAATTACGAAATGGCACAACTGAATGCAAATCCATTCATAACCGTTTACAATCTGTTTACAAGCCATTCATAATCCGTTCATTCCGTTCGCAATTCATTTACCCATTTTCTCATAAATAACCAAAACCGCATTATGAACGACGTAAAAATTAGCATCCACGACAGTATCGTCCAGGTTCTGCCCAACGCCACACAGGCCGTACAAAACTTCAATGGCGACCAGTTTGCCGAGAAAATACTCAGCAAGAAGGAAGCCGCTGAAGACAGTTCTTCCGATGCCGACTCCCCTGAGGCCAGGAAACTCGCCCTCTACATTGGCGAGGAAGGCCTCCCGGCCTTCCTCGCTCAGATTCGTGACTGCAACAACGCCACAGAGCTTGCCTTGGTTGTCGTCTCCATGTTTGATCAAGAAACCAAACTCACCGAGGAAATCGTCGTCAGGAGTAGCTTCATCCAGCTCCTGTTGCCCTTCGCCACCAACATCACTTCTGGTAGAAGCGTGAACAACATTCGCGCCCGCATCAATGATGCTTTAATAGCTCGCCGTAAGTCTCACCCCAAACATTAATCGCCATGATCGGAATAGAGATAATGATAGCACAAATAGCCGCTGCAGCATACTTTGGCTATAAGCAATGCAAATTATCTGAACGACGTCACTGGAGTCCTTTTGACCTGTTTTTTGACTCTCGCGCCTCGGCATCAACCGAAGTCTCTGCAAAAGAGCAGGAAGCCCCGTCTTCCAAGGCGGAGCAGTTAGAGGAACCACAGGCGAAGCCATCTGATGCCGTTTTGGAAGACCGCATCGTACAGGCCGTCGTCGACAAACTCAAGCAGTACAAAGATCCACAGATCATCATCAACATCTTCGGTGGCAATCATATTGTAGCACCCAATGCCCGGGAAGCCTATCAGCAGTTCCATTCCTTTTCTAAAAAAAGCAAGAACGCTGAATGATGCTACAAATATACCGACTAATGTTAACAATCCAGGCATTAAAGATGATTGACATCATTCTGATGGCAAACAAAAGTGTTAATAAACGATAACGTTCGATTAACGGTGATTAATGTAACAACCACCACAACATTTATGTTGTCATATTAATCGTAAGAAAAAAACAACTATATTATGAGCATTTTTGCAGGAAAAACTCTCATGATTACTGGAGGAACAGGATCCTTCGGTAACGCAGTGTTGAATCGCTTCCTCCGTACGGATATCGGAGAAATCCGCATCTTCTCCCGCGATGAGAAGAAGCAGGACGATATGCGCCACGAATACCAGATGAAATACCCTGACGTGGCGAACAAGATCAAGTTTTTTATCGGCGATGTACGCGACTTGCAGTCGTGCCGCAATGCCATGCCTGGCGTGGATTACATCTTCCATGCCGCAGCATTGAAGCAGGTCCCGAGCTGTGAGTTCTTCCCGATGGAGGCCGTTAAGACCAATGTCATCGGCACGGACAATGTCCTGACTGCCGCCATCGAGGCTGGCGTAGGTGCCGTCATCTGCCTCTCCACGGATAAGGCCGCCTATCCCATCAACGCCATGGGTATCACCAAGGCCGTGGAGGAGAAGATCGCCGTCGCCAAGAGTCGTTACTCTGGCAATACCAAGATCTGCTGCACACGCTATGGCAATGTGATGTGTTCCCGTGGTTCTGTCATTCCCCTGTGGATAGACCAGATTCGCAATGGCAATCCCATCACGCTGACCGAGCCCAAGATGACCCGCTTCATCATGTCGCTGGAGGAGGCCGTCGATCTCGTCCTCTTCGCTTTCGAGCATGGACACAACGGTGACATCCTCGTACAGAAAGCCCCCGCCTGCACGATCCAAACCCAGGCCGAGGCTGTTTGCGAGCTCTTCGGAGGCAAGAAGGAGGATATCAAAGTGATCGGCATCCGCCACGGAGAGAAGATGTATGAGACATTGCTCACCAAGGAGGAGTGCGCCAAGGCCGAGGATATGGGCAACTTCTACCGTGTACCCGCTGACAACCGCGGACTGAACTACGATAAGTTTTTCAAGGAGGGTGACACCAAGCGTTCCGAGATCGAAGAATTCAACTCCGACAACACCTACCGCCTGAACCTTGAGGAGACCAAGGCCAAAATCGCCTCCTTGGAGTATATTCAGAAAGAATTGAAAGGCGAGGGCAACTTCGTGCAGTAAACATGAATATGTGCTTTGCACAACGTATATATTTCAACATTAATCGTCGTTAATCTCTCGTTAATCTATCATTAATATATTTTAGCCTGTTTAATGCTTAGTATTTATGATGATTAATGGCCTATTGATGGAGATTGATGTTTCAAAAGAAAATGCGCTTTGCGTATATATTTCAACATTAATCGTCGTTAATCTCTCGTTAATCTAACATTAATATATTTTAGCCTGTTTAATGCTTAGTATTTATGATGATTAATGGCCTATTGATGGAGATTAATGTTTCAAAGTAAATAGTGATGAGAATTTTAGTAACTGGTGCCAAAGGCTTCGTCGGCAAGAACCTTTGCGCCCAACTTAATAACATCAAAGACGGCAAGGCCCGTTGCTACGGCGACTTGACGATCGAGGAAGTCTTCGAATTCGACCTCGATTCCACCCCCGAGCAACTCGACACATGGTGCAAGGAGTGCGACTTCGTGTTCAATCTCGCTGGCGTCAACCGCCCCAAGGACAATGACGAGTTCATGAAGGGCAACTTCGGTTTCGCCTCCACTTTGCTTGACACACTGAAGGCCCATAAGAACACTTGCCCCGTGATGCTCTCCAGCTCCCAGCAAGCCTCCTTGACAGGCCGTTTCGGTAACAGCGAATACGGTCGCAGCAAGAAAGCTGGTGAGGACCTGTTCTTAGAGTATGGCAAGGAGACAGGTGCCAAAGTATTGGTGTATCGTTTCCCCAACCTATATGGCAAATGGTGCAGACCTAATTATAATAGTGCCGTAGCCACCTTCTGCAACAACATCGCCAACGACCTCCCCATCACCGTCAACGACCCGTCGGTAGAACTCGAACTGCTCTACATCGACGACCTTGTCGAGGAAATGATCCACGCCTTGAAGGGCGAGGAGCACCATTGTGAGTTTGAAGGACTTGAAGTACTTCCTTCAGCAGAAGGCAAGTACTGCTATTGCCCTATCACTCACAAAGCTACGCTTGGTGAAATCGTGGCCCTGCTCCATCAGTTTGCCGATATGCCCAAGACCTTGATGATTCCCGAGATCCCCGCCGACTCCTTCGCCAAGCGCCTGTACAGCACCTTCCTGTCATACCTTCCCAAGGAAAAGGCCATCTTCGACTTGAAGATGAACGTCGATGCCCGCGGTTCGTTCACCGAATTGGTCCACACCCTCAACTGCGGACAGGTAAGCATCAACATCTCCAAGCCCGGTATCACCAAGGGTGAGCATTGGCACCACACCAAGTGGGAACAGTTCATCGTCGTCTCGGGCCACGGCCTCATCCAGCTCCGCAAGGAAGGTACCGACGAAGTCCTCAATTACGAGGTGAGTGGTGACAAAATCCAGTCCGTCATCATGCTTCCCGGCTATACCCACAATATCATCAACCTCTCCGATACCGAAGACCTCGTCACCGTCATGTACTGCAACGAGATATTCGATCCGAACAGGCCCGACACCTACTTTGATCCTGTGGAACAGAAATAAAGTACTTGTAAGGGAAGTATAATGAATTATTATTGTTACCTTTGCGGAAAGATGGCTGCCAGTGTTTTCTCAACATTAATCGCCATTAATCGAACATTAATCATTCATTAATACTTTTCGATGATGAACCTTGGGAAATATGAGGATCTTGTCTATCAGATCATAGGCTCAGCAATGACGGTCCATACCGAAATGCGGTGGGGCTTGTTGGAGCCTATTTATCAAGAAACGCTAAGCTGGGAATTGGAGCAGCGCGCCATTCCCCATAAACGAGAACAAGAGGTTGAAATCTACTATAAAGACCACAAATTGGCCAAGAAGTACAAGATAGACCTTTTAGTCGGTGATGTTATAGTGGAGCTAAAGTCCGTTGTTCAGTTGCTTCCAGCCCATCGTGCTCAACTTTGCAACTATCTTCGTTTAACTCGTAAACCGATAGGTCTATTGATTAATTTCGGAGAGAAAGACTTGATAGGAGAACGTTGGGCGTACGATGAGGATACCAACGAGTGCTTCTTGATTGACAAGAATATGAATCGTGTATTCAATAAAAATTACGACATCCTTCTTCGTCAATACCCAGCCTCTGACGAGTAACCCACCCTTGGTCTCACGGTCTTCCCTGTGTCCCCTTTAGTATTAACGTTAGATTAATTATCGATTAACGGTGATTAATGTTCAACCCTTGCGTATAGCGCAACCCCATTACGTCCAATTTCGTCAGCCTGTATATATCTAAACATTTATATTAATGTCAGATTAATTACTGATTAATGACGATTAATGTTATCCCCCTTGCGCGTAGCGCAAAAATATCCAATTAAAGTCTTATGCAAAAACAACCCAAATTCGATTATTCAGATATTAAGTTTAAAGACAACGGCAAATTAAAATTGATCATCGTTGTCGGCACGCGCCCCGAGATTATCCGTCTCGCCGCCGTCATCAACAAGTGCCGCAAGTACTTTGATGTAATTCTCGCCCACACAGGCCAGAATTACGACTACAACCTCAACGGTATCTTCTTCAAGGATCTGAAGCTCGCAGAACCCGAGGTCTATATGGATGCTGTCGGTGATGACCTTGGCGCTACCTGTGGCAACATCATCAACTGCTCCTACAAGCTCTTTGCCCAGACCAAGCCCGACGGTGTACTGGTCCTTGGCGACACCAACAGCTGCCTCAGCGTTATCGGAGCGAAGCGACTTCACATTCCTATCTTCCACATGGAGGCCGGCAACCGCTGCAAAGACGAATGTCTCCCTGAAGAGGCCAATCGCCGTATCGTAGACATCATCAGTGATGTTAACATGGCCTACTCTGAGCACGCAAGAAGATACCTCGCCGACTGCGGCCTACCCAAGGAGCGCACCTATGTCACAGGGTCCCCCATGGCAGAAGTCCTCCACAACAACCTCGCCGATATCGAGGCAAGTGACGTTCATCAACGTCTCGGTCTGGAGAAAGGCAAGTATATTCTCCTGTCTGCCCATCGCGAGGAAAACATTGATACCGAGAAGAACTTCCTCTCCCTCTTCACTGCTATCAACAAAATGGCGGAAAAGTACGACATGCCTATCCTCTACAGTTGCCACCCCCGCTCCCGTAATCGTCTTACCGCCTCAGGCTTCCAACTCGACCCACGTGTCATCCAGCATGAGCCCCTCGGCTTCCACGACTACAACTGCCTTCAGATGAACGCTTTCGCCGTCGTCAGCGATAGCGGCACCCTTCCCGAGGAATCCTCTTTCTTCACCAGCATCGGCCATCCCTTCCCCGCCATCTGCATCCGAACCTCTACCGAGCGTCCCGAGGCCATCGACAAGGGCGACTTCATCATTGCTGGTATCGACGAGAAATCATTGCTTCAAGCCGTTGATACTGCAGTCGAGCTCTGCCGTGACGGCCAGCATGGCATCCCCGTCCCCGACTATGTGGACGAGAATGTCAGCACCAAGGTCGTGAAGATTGTACAGAGCTACGTCGGTATCGTCAATAAGATGGTGTGGCGTAAGTTCTAACGTACGTGTATAATATCATCACTTACATTAATGTCGATAGACATCATTCTGATGGCAAAAAGTATTAACGACAGATTAATGTTCGATTAACGGCGATTAATGTGAAATATCGGTGGCGGCTTGCCCGCCACCCACATTACTCCACAATTATTTACGTCCCCAAATTGATAGCACTTCCCAATAAAGATTTTAAGTCTTCCGATATTACCTTGCAGCAGATCATGAACGTCACCACCAAGGTGGAAATGCTAAAGGTCTGCAAAAAGTTCGACCTGTACGTCAGTCCCAATCTTCGGAAAGACGAGACCAGCCGCAGAGTCGCTTTGGAAGTCCTGGATAATCCCATAGAGATCCTCAGCAGACTCAGCAAGACCGAACTCCAGATTCTCGACGAGTTTGTGCGCGGCGGCGACGACACCTATGTGGTGCGCAAGCAACGCAAGACCCCTTACATCCTCCAGAAATACCTTCTCGTTGTCACCTATTGCGACGATGAAAAGAACGAATGGCACATGCTCATGCCTACGGAACTCCGTGAGTCCCTTGCTCCGAGCCTCCCATTCTTCTTAGACTGTGCGATGAAAGGTGTCAAGGCTCCCTCCGCCAAAGAACTCAGACTCATGTCCGCCTTGCAGCGCTTCGTGGGAGGTGACTAATGTGGTACGGAATAATCTCTGGTGTAACTAATAAAGGATAAAGGCCTGATTTCCAATGAATCTATACGCGTGTGCTTCTTGAAAATCAGTTGAGAAACGGTTTACAATTAGCTCTCTTAAAAATGACTGCCCCTGCAGACTTTTTTAATTTCGATTACTTCTCTAAGTTTTTCGACAAACGCTTGAAGAATAAAAAAGGAGGAGGACGCGATGGTCTTACACCATCAGCGTTTTGGAAGAATTCTGTCTCAAGTCTGGACTTTATTGCCAAACGTTGCCTTGATGGAACCTATAATTTTTCACCCTATAAGGAAAAATTGGTTTTAAAAGGACGGTCTAAGCTTCCTCGTGTACTTTCCCTGCCATCCATGCGAGACAGACTAGTTTTGGGAGTCCTTAACCAGTATCTTCAGGAGGTCTTCCGCGAAGCAGTTAATCATGATGTCCCAAATCTGTATATGAAAGAAATAGGTGATTTTCTTTCTGTGAACTCATCCAAAAAGATTTATTTCTTGAAAACAGACATCAAAAGTTTCTATGATACAATCTGTTTGAGTCTCCTGTATGCCAAGTTGGAAGAAAGATTGGATGCCCCTATTTTGCAGTTGATGAAGTCAGCCATAGAAACCGTTACGGTGTCTTCTGATTCTTCTCGTATACTTGAACGGCGAATTTCTAAAGACGTTGGAATCCCGCAAGGCTTGGCCATCTCCAATATATTAGCATCAATCAGCATGATGGATTTTGATTCCAGCATCATGAAGCTTTGTGGCTCCAATGGATTGTACAAAAGATACGTCGACGATATTTTAATACTGAGCACCTCGCCCTTAACACACTTTTTCCTTGATTCTTTTAAGTGCGAATTAATCTTACAATGCTCAACTTTGCGCTTATCCCGTGAGAAGACGCAAATTGGAGTTGTAGGCCAGGGTAGTTTTAATTATATCGGTTACGTGATACAGCCATCACTGACGATTTCTATATGCGAGAAAAATGTACGGTCATACTTGAACCGTATCTGTAGATTGACGACTCAATACAAGAATATGAAAGAAAAAATATTTCTACGTCCTAGATTTATCCGTGAAGATGCTATGTTAGACGGATACTATGAGTCTGTGCTCAATAGAAAAATCGCAGGTTTTAAGAGTTTCAATCATCTTTTTGGATGGTTGCCATACTTTCAAGCTATGACAGATGTTGGGTTGCTTTATAAGGTAGATGCTGTTATACATCGCAAGTTTTTAAAAGGCCTACCTATAGAAGCAAACATTTTGCATTTGCCAGCAGTTTATTGGGATATCAAAAAGCATGCAGGTAAAAACAAATTGACAGACTATGATGCATTAAAGGACATTGGCCAGATTAGCGACTACCTTTTAAGACAAGGACTTATAGCCGAAAACTATCAATACGGAGATGATGATGTACGAAACATATATGCTAGGCATTTGGAATATATCATGAAAGATGCGAAGAAGAGCATAGGAACGACATATTAGAGTATCAGAAGGGAGTCTTTTGGTCTCAGACCAAGGGTAGATAATATCAACTTTTTGTAAAAAAAAAATTAATAGTATTTCAATACTATGCCGTGTAGGCTATTTCGCGTTTTAATTGGGGCTCCCTTCTTTTTTAATAACAGAACTAATGAATTTAGAACAACAGAGTCTTATAGTGTATAAGACCATGTGTGCACGTTTTACGGCCTATCGTCGTATGAAGCGCAACCGTGATGCTTCGAAGGTTGCAGAATCTTTGTTTTCCGCATCTATAATAGCGTTGGGTCTTATTTCTATGACTGGTGACAAATTGGATTTATCCAATAGTATAAGTGCGTTTACGATTATTCTTTCTACTTTCTTGTTGGTCTTGTCTTTGTTGTTTGGTGGACTGAACTACGAGAAGAGAATGGAAAACTATCATTCATGCGGGAACGAGTTGAATCATTTATATCGTTTGATGATGTGCGAGTCGCAGAGTCTTTCCGAGGAGAGACAAAAGGAGAAAGCCTTGGAATATCTCAAGCAATATCACGCTATATTGACAAAGTATAATCTTAATCACACAACCTTTGATTATGAATATGCTATGTCTGCTCTTTCAACTGAACAAATAGCCCCGTTGAGTAAGTTTTGGTTGAAAATGAGATATTATTTGTTGGATGTTTACATGCTCTATTGGTTGATCGCATTGGTACCTATCGCTTGTATTGGCTGGTATTATTTTAGTAAGCTAATGTGTTAGAATCGGCAGGAATGAACATGTATGTGCAAGAAATGTAGACTTATGTGGAACTCAATGTATAGGCGTAAGCACTCAAACTATGGCTCAATTTTGAAAGTTGTAACTTTGCTGCCAAATTTGTTTGACCTATGCCGAGTGCAGCCGAAAATCATGAAATAAATTGGATTGGCAATATGCCAACATTTTCGATAAGTGAGAACAATGCAAGCTTGCTTTAAATTGTTGAGCGAAGAAAATGTATATAATGGTTAAAAATAAAATTATAACAACTCAATATATGGGCACTTGTAAAAGTGCCTATACAAAGGGCTATGCCCTAAATTGAGCACTAACACTTTTTGGGAAATATGCAAACAGCAAATAGAGTTGCAATAAATACTATTGTGCAATATACGCGACTCGTATTGAATTTAGTAATTGCACTTGTTTCTGTTAGAATAATATTAAATTCTTTAGGGGCAAGCGATTATGGTGTATATGATGTGGTTGGAGGTGTAATAACACTTCTTGGATTTCTTAATTCTTCTTTGAGCCAAACCTCAATTAGATATTTATCTGTTAGCCTTGGTGAAAAAAAACTAGACACATTGCGACGTTCTTTTAACAACTGTTTTTGGTTGCATTTTATTATAGCTATACTGATGGTTGTTGCCCTTGAAGCTGTCGGATTATTCTTATTTGATGGATTTCTAAACATTCCAAGCGCTCGTATATATGCTGCACAAATAGTGTATCATTGCATGATTCTAACTACTTTTTTACAGGTTGCTGTTACGCCATTTCAAGCCCTTATTATTTCGCATGAAAAGTTTATGTTCACATCATGTGTCTCCATTGTTGATTCTTTGCTTAAGTTGGCAATTGCTCTTGTCTTGGTTTATACGATGGCAGACAAATTGATCGTGTACGGAGGCTTAATGGCATTAGTTACAGTATTAAATACTATTGCATTTGTTGGATATATAGTAATTGTTTATCGCCAAGAAATGTATATAGGGAAGCTATCTATATTGGGTATTAAAGAACAATCTCAATTTGCAGGTTGGACAATTCTTGATATTTTAGGTAGTATGTTCAATCGTCAAGGCTATACTATTATGTTGAATAAATTTTTTGGCACTTATGTGAATTCTTCTTTCGCTATTGCTCGTCAAGTAGAAGGTCAAGTCTACAGTATTTCTTCAGCTATTATAGATACAATTAAACCTCAAATTATGAAGAGTTATGGGGCAAATGATACACTTCGTATGTTTCGATTATCTATGACTGCAGGTAAGTTTGGATTTATATTTATGTCTTTTGTCTGTATTCCTTTGCTGGTTTGTACATCTGAAATATTAACTTTGTGGTTAAAAAATGTACCTGATGGTTCCGTTACTTTTATTAGATTGTTAATCGGAGCTTGTATGATGGAGCAAGTAACTAGAGGGTTTGTGTATGCATCTCAAGCAACAGGTAAAATAAAGTGGTTTTCTATTGTTGTTTCAACTATTCGTATGTGTGCTTTACCTGTTTCTATTGTATTCTGTTTAGGGGGAAGTCCTGCGTATGTTCCATTGATCGTGTTTTTTATCTGTGAAACAATAGGCTCATTTTCTCGTATTTTTATAATTACAAAAATACATGGCGGAACCGTTATCCCTATTTTTAAAGATATTATATTTAAAATTGCCCCTCCGTTTGTGATTACTTTATTTGTATGTCATATGCTAAAGAGTATAACCTCCGGTTTTTCAGCAATTATTATTGTGTGTGTTTCCTCTATGTTAATCTATTCATGTGTTTCATATGTAATCTCTCTCTCTAAAGAGGAAAAAGCAGCAGTTAATTCTATTGTCCAATCATTTATACGTAAAAAAAATGTATAGCAATTTTTTTAGCTCGGCAAAGTTCTTGTCTTTAGCAACTTTAATGCTACTTACTGCTTTGTCATATCATCCTTCTTATGCACAATTTGTGACTGATGAAGTTGGGGTTAATCCATTAAACAAATATATATACTTAGCTTTGGGAGCTGCTATTATTTTACATCTTCGATTTAAAATATTAAAGAAAAATGAAGTTGCCAAAACTTACGTTGTCTATGCTGTTTTGATAGCTGTTGTGGGGTTTGTGTTGCAGACATTTGATATGTCCGATGCTTATATTTCAGAAGCAAAAAATGTCTTGATGGCTTTTACGTTTTTGTTTATAGGCTATAACGCAAAACTATCTCGGAACCAGGTGCTTGTTCTTTTGCTGTCTTATGGAGGAATGGTTTTGTATGCAACCTTTATGCAGATTATGGTCAATTTAGGTGGTTTTACTTTATCTGCAGTGTATCTTCAGTATGGAAAAAATACTTTGGGTGTAATGACATCTTCTTCTTGTATTGCTCTAGCATATTATGGCATTGTTGATAATAGAAAATGGGTGAAGCTGTTAACTATAGCTATGGCAGCTGTTTTATTGACGTTTACTATCACAATACGAGCAAGAGCATCTTTCTTGTCAACATTTTTGTTGTTGGGCTATATTTTGTATAAGAAGATGCAAACAGATAATAGAATGGCTGATCGGTTCTTTAAATATTCTTTTGTCGTTGTTAGTGGCATCTTAATTCTGTCACTTTTCGCAGAAACAATGTCAAGTGTTATAGACTATATTTATGAATCTTTTACTCTTAATCAAGGAGATGATTTAACATCAGGACGATTGAATAGAAACGAGATAGCATTGGATATTATAGCAAATAATCCTTTGTGGGGTAATCTAGAAGCCGGTGCTCAATACGAGTGGGTGCATAATTATTTTTTGCGCCAGTTTTCGTCTTATGGGCTTATAGCAGGTTTTCCTTTGCTTGCTCTTTATTTGTATTTCGTGTTCTTTGCTCTGAAAAATGTACATAGGCGCAATCTTGGGCTGAAAAATATTGGGTATATGGTGATATTGATACCGATTATTATTAGTTTAGAAGAACCTACATTCCCATATGCTCCGGGAACAGGAACAATACTTTCATTTACTATGTTAGGTTATAGTATGTGTAAGAATGATGAGTTTTCTTTCTCTGGTAGATGATGCATAATTGTATGAGTTTTAAATATAAAATGGAGCGTGTACTGGATCGTGTAATATGCGCCCATTCCTAAATATGCTTGTATTCTATCAGCTATGCATTTTTTGAAAATATGATCTTAAAAATAAATAGATAAATTACGATGAAACTTTTTCAAAGCGCAAGTCTTAATTAGGGTCTGCTGAATTAATTTCGAGTCACAGACAGT
>ULQE01024719.1_pt1 | contig 12002 bp, 10 predicted proteins | sample 1954171 | NCBI WGS metagenome assembly ULQE01 (sample SAMEA4835647, study PRJEB28245) | human gut metagenome | biome: gut microbiome; material: fecal sample | place: Denmark | collected 2008
AAGCCCAGCTCCAGCCGGACTTTTTCGACAGACTGAAGCGGGAGACTGTATGCCAGTCTCCCGCTATATCCTTATGCACTTTCTCCGGCCATGCGGAAGAACTCATCTGGCGACAGAATCTTGATTCCAAGCTCCTGTGCCTTTGCCAGCTTGCTTCCGGCGTTCTCGCCGCAGATTAGATAATCTGTCTTGCTGCTTACCGAACTGCCGGCATGAGCGCCCAGAGATTCAATTTTTTCGTTGATCCCATCCCGGGTGTATGGCTCTACTTTGCCGGTCACCACAAGGGTCTTTCCGACAAAGGGATTGCTCATATCGGTGCTGGCCGCAGGCGGCTGATAGGTCTTAATGCACACCAGTCGCCGCAGCTCCGTCCAGATCGTCCAGTTTTCCTCGCTGCGGAACCATTGATGGATATTCCTGTGCAGCGTTTCTCCGAAGTCCGGGAGCTGTGTAAAATCAAAGCTCTGGCACACGGCCGTTTCAAATTCCGCAAGGTTTCCGCGGAATCTTTGGCAGATGGCCTTGCTGGCGGTGCTGCCCACCATAGGGATATCCATAGCGGTCAGATACTGCTCAAAGGTGGTAATGCGGCTGTGCTGGATGGCGTCCCAAAGATTTTGCCAGGACTTCTCTCCAAAACCCTCCATCTGAACGATCTCCGCCCTGTGTTTATCCAAAGCGAAGATGTCCATATAGGAGTGAAGCCAGCCCTTTCCAATGAACTTTTCCAGGATCGACTCAGAAAGTCCCATAATATTCATCGCCTTCGGGCTTGCGAAGTGGACGAATTTGCGCAGCTTTCGCGTTTCACAATGCTCGTTATCGCAGAACAGCGCCGCCGTGACCTTTTCCAACCCGTTTACGGTGTTTTTGGTCATGTGAATGCGAGTGGGCTGTCCGCAGCACGGGCATCTGGCCGGAACAACTTTGTCTCTGGAGTAGCAGTTTCGATCCAGATTTTCCTCCACATGGGGAATGATCTGGTTCCGCTTGCTCACCTTGATGCGGCACCCCGGCGCCAGCTCCAAATTCTCAATGAAGGAGAGGTTGTGGAGGCTCGCTCTGGATACCGCACAGCCGTCGATCTCCACCGTGTCAAAGATGGCTACCGGAGCAATTTCCCCTGTGCGGCTGGGCGTCCATTCAATCGAGCGCAGGACGGTTTCATAGGTGTCGTCCTCAAATTTGAACGCCAACCCGTCCTTATAGTGATGCCCGGTCCGGCCGCAGGATCTCGCATAGGCGGCGTCGTTGTAGGTGACCACAATGCCATCGATAGGTATGTCGTTTTCCTGCGCGTATTTCCGCAGGTGCCGGATACCGGCGTCCATATCGAACTGCGTCAACGCCTGCTTGCTCGCCAGATATTTGCAGATGGGAAAGCCGAGCTGTTCGATGGCCCGAAGCCGCTGCGATTTCCAAGCGTATTCTGTAAAGCCCTCCAGCACGTTGAAAGCCATAAAGGTCACATGACGATCCTTGCAGGCGCCGCAGTCCAGCAGTCGGACAGAGCCGGCAGCCAGATTACGCCCGTTTTTATAAGGTTCACCATTTCCGTCCCGCAGCGTGTCCTTTAACGCCTCAAAATCGCTGGGACGGATAAATGCCTCGCCGGTAACAACCAGCCGTTCCTTGTACGGGATCTTATCCGGGATTCCGGAGATCCCCAGCACATTGTGAGTAATGTTCTCGCCCGTATCTCCATCGCCGCGGGTAGCGGCCTCCATCAAAAGGCCATTTTCATAGGTCAGCTTTACCGTCAGGCCGTCCAGCTTGAGCATCAGCATGACCATCTGCTCTCCCGCAAAGCGCAGAAGCTCCGCACTGCTCTTCGTTTTATCCAACGACAGCAGCGGAATCGGATGCACTGTTTTCACCAAGGCGCTGACAGCGGGATAGCAGCCTACCGTCTGCGTGGGCGAGTTCGTCATGCTGAAGCCGGTTTCCTTTTCCAACGTACTCAGTTCATCAAAAAGCGCGTCATATTCGGCATCCGTCAGAGACGGCGCGTTGAGATTGTAGTATTCATACCGGCATCGGTTCAGCCGGTCGGTCAATTCCCGTATTCTCTGCTGCTTGCTCTGCTCCATTCCTTACACCAGCCTTTCCTTGGAGAATGCTCCGAAGTTCAGTTCATAGATCATCTTTTCGATTCGTGCGTCATCGTTCCATGCGGCCTCCATCGCCGCACGGTTTTTCGCCTGTACCGAGACCAGACCGTCCCGGAGCTGCAACAGCAGCTCCGGGCGTTGGGCACAAATAACTGCGAGGTTTCCCAACTGTTTCATTTTCACATGACTCCTTTTATACAGCAATATAGGTTTCCCAGTACGGTTCCCGCTGTGCCGCAATCGTGAGTGGAACAATGGTGCTGCCAATATTGGCCGGCGCCTGCGTCAGTCCATAGACAGTCTGCGAACTCCGGATACGAACCATCTCCCGCTTGAGCTGAGAGAGGATGTACTCCTTCAGATACCCTTTACGGGGATCGTAGCTGTTGACTGCCCGGATCAGGCGTACCGCCAAAGACTGGTACACATCATCGGGGTCTACGGGTTCTGTCTGCATAAACGCGGCGTACTGCGCCATGATCGTGTCAATGCACCAAAGATGCTGCTCCACCACAGCGTTGCGCTGCGTGATCGTAAATCCGTTTTTCATGTTCTCTATAACTTCCTTTCCTTTGTTCAAATGTGTTGTGCTGCGGCTTAGGCCGCAGTTTCCATGAGATCCGACACCAGAACATCCACCAACCGCTGACCGGCAAGGTCGCCGGTATGGATACGGATGTCATCCTGTCGCAGCTGCTCGAATTCCTGCAGGCGAAGGACCTTGCTCTTTTCCGCTTTTTCCCGGTCGCTCTCTGTCAAGCGCTCGGAGACAACCTTCTGCCATTCCTTCAGGAACTGCTCCGCGTCCTTGAGGTCATCGTTCTGTCGGTCAAAGTAGGTCCGTTTCTGCCGTATCGTGCCGTTTGGCTCCACCTCAAGGGTGTAGTACGGCTTGTCGATCTCTGCGGTCTTGCGCAGGAACAGGATATATGCCTCCTGCTGCTCGATGCGCTCCCAATAGCGGTCTGACTTGCCGACACAGTGGGAAAGCGCATCGCCCTCGCGCATAACATCGCGCACACCTGACGGAACGATGATAGAGTACACCTCTCCGGTGTATTCGTATTTCGGTTTGATCGAGCGGCAGATGCCTGCAATTTTCCGATACTTTCTTGCTGTTGCGGCAGCTTCCATGTCCCGTTCTCTTTTCCGCAGCTGCTCCACCAGTTCATCGTGACGCTGGCGCAGCAGCTTGACGCGGTACACGATCTCATCATGAGTGTTGATTCCCAGCTTGTCCGCCATGGAAAGGTAATCCCGCCATGTGAAAATAATCTGCCGCAGGGAATCCCGTGTGCCGCTTTTCTGACGCTGAAGGTAGTTGCAGACCTGCTGCTCCGACATTCGATCCAGAATGAAGTCGATATCGGAAACATGGATCTTCTCCTGCTCCAGCCAGTGCAGCACATGATCCGGGATGATTCTGCCGCTGCATTTTTCCCGCTGCAGCCAGTCAAGCATAATGGCGCCGCCGTTGAGTGTCCGGAGCCGCGAAAGCCGGTTCGTATCAAGCGCCAATGCCTTGACAAGACTGGTTTCGGACTCCTGCCGAATACAGCTTTTTACGGCTCCGAAATCTTCCAAGCACTCCGTGGTCAGCCGCGGAAGATTGGCTTTGCAGATCTGCTCAACGCGTGGAAACCTCCCCCACGCAAACAGGTACCAGTTGGGGCTTACACAGCCCCGGCAAAGTCTTACATACTCCCTCAATCCGGTTCTTGCAAGAAGTGGGGCAATGCTGGAAAGCGTTTTTCCATAGATGCTCCCCGGCTGATAACAATGCTCGTTGTAGGAATAGCCCATACCTGTGTTGATGTACTCATCTATGCCCTGCACCCATCGGACGCGGCGCTGCTTATACCAGCCCCAGTGATACGGGTGTGAGGACAGATCCGCACGGTAGAAAATGCGCTGCTTCTCAAAGCAGGAGGTTTTCGATACGATGGTGTTCTCTTCTTTCCGATACAGCCTGTTCACCTGAAATTGGCGAACCACAAACCCGTCTCCACACTTCTGCGCCAGGTATGCGCATTCTGTTGGGGAGTGCAGATAGTCCGCCATCTTTCCCCTTGCTTTGAAGGTTACTCTGTGACCGCATTCAGGGCACGTTCCAGTTCTGTTATGATAAGGCTGCCGTTTCAGTGCGACTTCCTTCTCACAGTAGGTGCAGTAGCCATACTTTGCACCGCCTCTGCGGTAATCGTAGAAGATGTAGTTTTCCTGAATACCCACCTTATTGACCCACCGTTCCCAGTCTTTCGGCAGCGGCGGTGTCTGTGCCAGTTCTGCATCCCACGGATCGGTTTCCTTTCTATGCCGACGTTCCAGTTCAGCATCACGAACGGCGCGCTGAAATTTCAGAATAGCCCGATATACGTTTTTTTCATCCGACACCAGATATTGCCGGATCTGTGCATCATCCACGGCGCTGATCCACACGTTATTGGATCCCTTCGCCTGCCATTCCAAGTAATCGATCTTTGCCGTCCGCCATTTGTCATGGGCACGGTCATAGGTGAGAAACTGCTGCTTTTCTTTCTCCATGAAAATCTCATAGACCGGCAGCGTCCCACCAAGGCGCATTGCATCCGGGTCATACAGGGTGACCTTCAAAATGCCGCCTTCCACCGAGCTTCGTGCAAAACCGCTGTATCGGCATCGATAGGAAGTGTTCCAGCCCGAACCGACCTTGACCGGCACATCCTCGCGGGCAACCGCAAGCATTTCTTCAGTCGCAGGCAAATTCTTCATTTTCAGCAAACTGCTTTTTTTCATTTCTGCACCGCCTCTCTTTTCACAAAATCAATGTCATACCATACATCAGGCAGAATTTTTTCTCCATCGACCTCAACGACCGCAATCTGACAGATTACTTCGGTTTCACGCTGCTCTCTGGCAAATGCGAGAATATCGCCCAGCTTTCCACACGCAGCGGGTTCCTTGCCTCGAACGATGGCATAGCCGTTGCGGCTGGTGCTGTGCTCACGCTGTACCTTGTCGCTCACCTTGCGGCCTGGGTGATCCACCATGTAGGCAAGTGCATGAAGAAAGAATTCTTTCCTCGTCAGCCGCCGCAGGATTGTCAGTTCCGTGCAGGCAATTTTGGAGTCACGATCGTCCTCGTCAATATCCCCGCCGGGCTGCACCAAGCAGTAAATGGAGCGATTCATGTCGCCATAGTAGGAAAGACAATCCAGCGGGTCCTCCGCACAATGGAAACCGTTGCTGGCGCAGTTTGCCTCCGGGGTGACATTCTTTCCCATGACGAACCGATAGCCACGGCAGGAGAGATCCGGCTCAAAGCCTTTATAAGCGTACATCAGGCGGCCTCCCCAAAGGAGGAGAGATCGCCCAGCGAGATCTGCCCATCATCGGCTTCCGCTTTTTTCGGCGGTTCCTTCTTCTCCGGCTCTTTCTTCTTTTCTTCCTTTTTCTTCTTGGAAACGGACTTGGAAGCTGTTTTCCCACGATAGGGCTGCGGGACAAACTCCTCTTCATCCCCCTGATCCTCCTTGGCATCGGGGTCACGGAAATAGTCCTCCGCCCACTGATAGCAGAGATCATCTGGAATATCGCAGCCGTATCCCTGCTGACCGGGGCCCGGCTGAACGCCGTTTGCCTTCAGCTCGTCCTGCACATAATCCCATGCCTTTCGGCTGATATACTGGAAGCAGTGGATCATGCTCTTGCGCGGGTGCATGGTAAGCCGGGCAAAGCCGAGGTCATCAATACACTTGGTCTGGATAAACTCGGCAACGCTCTCTTTCATGTTGCGCCGCGTCAGCTTCTCCGTATCTGCGGACACACGCTTTGCGGCAGCCTTGAGCAGCTCTGCCGGGCCCATGGCATCCAACCTTTCCAGCGCGGCCTGTTCCGCCCGCCGCTTTTCCGCCTGCTTGGCGTCCCACTCTGCTTTGCGCTTGGCTTCAGACGCTTCGTGCGCACGGCGTGCCTCATCCTCGCTTTGGGTGTTGGGGGCGGTTGCCGGTTCGCTGGCCGCCGCCGGAGTCGGAGCTGCAGTCGGAGAACTTGCTGTCGCCGGTTCCACAGGAGCCGTCTGCGGCATATCCATAGCATCATCTTCCGTAAAGGCGTCGGAAACGGCAGCCTCGCTGTTTTGAAGCTCATAATCCATATTTGAAAAAGCGCCCATTCGTACATTCCTCCTAAATAAAAAATGAGAAAAGGACGCTCCTGTGCCAATGGCACAAGGCGTCCCTTCTTACATACTGCGCTCAAACCGTATAGACCAGTGTGCTGAACGGGTCGAAGCAATAGCACACGACGGCCGGGTACTGAGCGGCTGTTCTTTGAATTTTCTGTTGGACAGCAAGGGCCTCTCCCATTCCACAGGGAGTATCCCATCCAGTCCAGACCATAGCTGTGAAATAACGGTGTTCCGGATGATACCGTGTCTCCGCCCCAAGTCCTTGACAGATTCCCAGCATGGCTTTCAGCTGCTTTGTCTTCTGCTCGTCCATTCTTAAAGAGAGCATCTGCGTGAGAGACTTCATTCAAGCCTTCTTTGCCAGCGCGGGAGAAAATTTCACCTGCGGGAAACCAGCCATATCGCAGTAGAAGTATCTGCGCTCGCTTTCATCATACAACTCCAGCACATCGGAAGGAGCGATGCTGCGGCCACGATAGTCCGGGGGGAACGCCTGGTTATAACGTTCAAAAATGCGCTCCAGAATATCACGGTCATCTTGCCCGACGGGGCAGATCAGCTCACCGTCATAAACGAGTGTGTATTCCGCCGCCGGCGGCTGCTGAAAGCCGGCCTTGTGCAGCGCGTCAATGCCGCCAAAGGCGAATGCGCGCGTCTCGCCATGCTCCAGATCCAGCTGATAAACACGAAACCGCTGCGTTTTACGCTGACTGTCCAACAGCTCCTGAAAAGAAACGCCGGGGTCAGTCTGTAAGTACGCATCGTATTCCTGCTCCGTCAGCCCCAGATAGTCCCGCAGGGAAATACTGTCCACCTTCATCGCATGCCATTTTTTCGTACAGGTTTCCAGCATTTCCAGCCCGCATAGGCCATTAAGATATTGCTCCTTAAATGTCATTCCTGGATCCTCCTTCATTTTCTGTTCTTTCCGGCGCAGCGCAAGCTGCCAGTCATCAATGCCCTTGTAATTGGGATTCCATGTGAGCCTGCGGCAGCGCATTCCGTGCCTGGCCGCCAGCGCATAGATCTTCGATGCGCCTTTTCCCACCATTTCATTACTGTATTTATCCATGTCCTCCGCCTCGATGATCTCCTCCGTTCCGTTTCGGTGCAGGAACGCAAACAGTTCATCCAGCTTGGCGGTGTTGTTAACGCCCAGCGTGGCAACAAAGGTCCTGTGCATCAGCGCGTGAGCGACATCCGCCTTGAGGCAGCCTTCCGTCACATATACAACGCGGGAGCAGGGGTCGCCCACAAAATGAATGGGGCTCCCCGAGGTCGTTCCCATGCGCTTTCCCGTGGAGGACAGCGTCAGGTATTTCACGCCCGTTTTCTCCGGTGGATCGTCTTTATCCTTGAGCGGATGATCCAACCGGATCTGTGCGCCGCGGATCAAACCGTCTACACCGAAGATGGGAATGATGATGCCTGATGTCCGCTGGTGGAATTTGACCGTCCAGCAGCCGTTATCATCCACATAGAAGCCGGGAACACCCTGCACCCTGCAGCCCGCCTTGACCAACCGATTGGTCAGGGAGCGGCACAGGAAAGGGGGCGGCGTACTCTTGAAGCCAAAGCGTGTGATCTCATCGTCGGACAGCCCCCGCACAGACTGAAGGTGTGTGCGGTGCGCCGGAATGAGGGTCAGCATGGACAGCAGCATGGAGAGGGTCTGATGCACTTCCTGGACAGAAGCTGCGTCAGACTGTTCAACCTCCGTAGGTGCCGCTTTCTCCGGAACGGTATAGTCCGGCGAAAAACCGTTTACCGCCAAAGCGTCGCAGATCTCCCGATAAGCGTCTGAATTGCTGACGCCATACACCTTTGCGTAAAGGGACAGCATTCCGCCGCCTTCACCGCAGTAGTTACAGCGCCACAGGTCTTTTGCCGTGTTCAGATTCATTTTCCCCCGGCGGTCACCGCAGATGGGACAATCCACATACACCTGACCGGGAGCCCTCCGCCTGATATTCAGGCGGAGGAGTCCGGCCACATCCATAATGCCAAAGGGGAGATCATGCTTTTTCCCGTAATTCAAACCAGCATCCCTCCCAAGACGCAAAATTTACGGATGGAAGCGGTCAGCTTGCCTTTAACTGCTGCGAACCGCCCATCAGAAGCATGGCGGCAGCCTTCATAATATTGCCGCAATCCTCACAGAGATAGGCGTAATATTTCAGGCTGGAGGGACGCTGCTCAGAAACCTGTGCCATCGTCCAGCCCTTATTGACGCCGGTGGTTACGACCAGCTCCGCAGCTTCCTCTTCTGTCATCAGCGAAAGGATCTCGTCCACCGTCATATCGTCCGAATATTTCGGTGCAGGCACTGTCGATGCCGCTGCCGGCATATCGACCACAATAGGTTTCACCGTCTGCGCTGTTTCAGCCCGCTCCGTGACAGCAGGCTCCGCCGGTTCCGAAGGAACCTCCTGCGCCTTTTGGGGCATAACCGGATCAGGCTCAGAAGCCGCAGTTCCGCCACTTAACGCCTGCAGCAGACTCATGGCGTCTGAAACGCTTTCCGCCTGCTGGGCGGGGGGAACCACCTGCTGATTTGCACTGGGCGTCTTTGCCGCCTCCTGCGGTTGAGCCTCTTGCGGTGTAGGCACTGCCTGCACCGGATGATTTTCACCAACAGACGTTTCTCGCTGCGGCGCTGTGGTTCTATTTACCGCCGGAGCAGTCTCCTGACGATTTACAGCGCCCGTTGCGACTTCCTGTTTCCCATCGGCCTGTGCATCTACCGCCGCAGAGGGGTTGATCTCACAGAGCTGGATGCCGAAGCCTGCATTATCCAGCGCCGTTTTCAGTGCCTCGTCCTGCGCGGCCTGCACATAGCGTCCGGCAGGAGCCTGAGCCTTTTCCACCGCCGCGGTAAAATTGGTAATGGGCTGGTTGTCCTCTCTGGACAAAAATACCTGCGCCTCATAAACGGCGATCTGGTCGGTGACCCGCAGCCGGTTCAGCAGCATTTTTCCATCGGGGCAGGCCAATCGGAACCAGAGCCGCTGATAGCGCGGCTCCAGCTCGATTCCGCCGTTGGCGTTTCTTTTCAGAAAGCGCAGCGGGTCAAAGCCCTGCACCCTACGAAGCTGCTGCACGGCAGGAATCGCTTGGGTCAGCATAATTCTTTCTCTGGACATGGTTTGATACTCCCTTCATAAAATAAATAAGAGATGACTGTGCGTTTTTTTGCACATTCATCTCACATTAACTGGCACGCTGCCATTCTTCGCCCTCTTCGTTACGGAGAGCCTTGCGCGTGACTGCCTTATAGTAGAGGGCGATGCGTTCGCCCAGCATGGTATTGCGTTTTCCTTTTCGGCTCCGATGGATCGCCATATACAGCGCCCTTTTTTCACCCACCAGCAGCACGCGGCGCTTGGCACGCGTGATTGCCGTGTAGAGAAGATTCCGCGTCAGGAGCACATTATGGGCAGCCAGCAGTGGAATAATGACCGTATCATACTCTGAGCCCATGGATTTGTGGATCGTAATGGCATAGGACAGCTCCAAATCATCCAGAAGTACCTGCGGACAATCCATATAGCGGCCGTCAAACTCGATCACGACATTGGTGCCGCTGATTTTGCGGATGGTACCGATGTCACCGTTGAAAACACCTTCGCCGACCTGCTTGCCGGAGCGGTTATACAGCTTGATCTCATAGTTGTTCCGCATCTGCATCACGCGGTCGTTGAGGCGGAATATCTTTCCGGCGTACACGATCTCCGGCGTCTCCGGCGCTGCGGGGTTGATCTCCTCGCGGATAGCTTCATTCAGGCTGTTGACCGATGCCTCGCCCTCAGAGCGGAACGGCGATAAAATCTCCACCTGCTCGATTCCTTTTGCGGCGATCTGCTCCCGGTAAAGCTCACGGATGATGCCGGCAGTCTCCTCCTGGCTCTCTGCCTTATGAAAGGCAAAGTCCTCACCATAGTAGAGCGTCGTTTTACCCTCGTTGATAAAACGGGCATTGTGGGCGATCAGGCTGTCCTGTGCCTGACGGAAGATCTCGTCCAGCACCGTGACTGGCACGACGCCGGAGCCGATCAGCTCGTGAAATACATCACCGGCGCCCACACTCTCTAACTGGTCTGCGTCACCGACCAAAAGGACTTTGGTGCCGGGGCGCAAGCGTGAAAAGAGCTGATGGATCAGCCACATATCGACCATGGAAGTCTCGTCCACGATCAGGAGCCCTGCTTCCAGCGGTTTCCGTTCCCGGTCTTTCTTCGATTCCGAATCACCGTGAAGTCCCAGAATGCTATGGAGCGTCTGTGCTTCATCGATCCCCGTTGCCTCCGCCATACGCCGGCTCGCCTTACCTGTGGGCGCTCCGAGTACGATCTTCTGCCGTGGATAGAGTTGACGGTACACTTCGATCACCGTTTTCAGAACCGTGGTCTTGCCGGTGCCGGGGCCGCCTGTGATGATGGACAGGTTATGCCGGAACACCATCTCCACGCCTTCTGACTGGCGTTTGGACAGGTTGAGCCCTAAGCTATTCTTTACTCGCTCCAACGGCTGCGTAATGTCCACCACCGCCGGCTTTGCCAGAAACAGCTCTACCGCTTTCTGTGCGGTTTCGCTCTCCTGCAGGAATTGCTTGGGCAGATACACATTGCCGTGGTTCGATACCACCTCATCCTGCCGGATCATGGTAGACAGCTCCTGTTCGACCTGGCTCATGGGGACGCGCATCTGCGGGAGGGGTATCCGCTCATTGAGCAGCTGCATAGCCGCTTTGAGCAAAGCCTCCGCCTCCAGATAGAGATGCCCGTCCTTTGTCCGTGCGTCCTCCAGCGCATAAAAGAGCGCACCGTGGACGCGCTTCGGATCACGCAGATCTCCACCGGATTTTTGCACGATGGCGTCAATACGCTTAAAACCGAATCCCGGCACCTGGCAGAGATTGAAGGGACTCTGTCTCACGATGTCCGCACAGGCAGGCCCGAAATGCTGATAAATCTTCTGCGCGGTCGTCGGCGTGACCTTGAACGGGGCCAGCAGGGTCATCAGGACACGCATCCGGCTGGTTTCCGCATAGGCGTCCTTGATCTCCGCAAGCCGTTCCTTCGTAATGCCGCGAATCTCAAGAAGCCGGTCTGGCTGATGTTCCAGAATCTCCAGAGCATTGACACCAAACTTTTCAATGATCGCGTCGGCGGTCTTTTCTCCGATGCCCTTCAGCAGACCGGAGGCAAGATAATTGCGGACGCCCTCCAATGTGGGCGGCACGATTTCCTGCCAATGATCGACCTGAAGCTGAAGTCCGTATTTTCCGTCCTTCCACTCTCCATCCATCTCGATCTTCACCGTATCCGTCTGCGGCAATTCGATGCCGACGGCGGTAAAGCGGATCAGGTGGTCGTGATAGCGATAGGGGCTCCGGGCTTCTGTGGGTACGCTGCTGTCCTCCGTTTTCATCCGAAGAACAGAATATTTGCTGGACGCATTGAAAAACAGTACCTTGTCCAGTGCTGCAACAATGCTCACAGCACATCACCTCCGTTTCTTTTCACGCTGCCTGCAAGGCAGCTTTTTTCACATGGAATCTTCGCCATTCGGACACCGTGACATACTGATCGTAAATGTCAGGGTGCTCGTCCTTCAGCCGTTCCAGGGCATCCTTTGATATGCCTGCGGAGCGCACCGGATTGTAGGTTATGGTGTAGCTCTCCGCAAGACCGTTATACACGGCGGTACAGCTTGTGCCC
>ULQE01047966.1_pt1 | contig 11953 bp, 12 predicted proteins | sample 1954171 | NCBI WGS metagenome assembly ULQE01 (sample SAMEA4835647, study PRJEB28245) | human gut metagenome | biome: gut microbiome; material: fecal sample | place: Denmark | collected 2008
TAGGTCGGATTATAATGAATAATAAATCGATCACGACGATATTGTCTCGCCTATGTATCTATGACCTACTGTATTAGAGTAATTACATGCACTAAATAATATAAAGCATTTTAACAGCGTTGTAAATGACTTTTTCAAAAATTTTCGCAAAATCCTATGAATATTATTGTTTTTTCGACATCGTTCGTCTTTTTTCGCACAAAACATCTTTTGTCGGACGAAGTTTTTCGGCTTTATTGTTTTCCAATTCGATGTATGCTATGATATAGTGTGCGATTGCTATTACAAATAATTCTACAGAAAATGGAGGTTAAGTCGAATGACAAATGCAGAAAAAGCTCTACAATTACATAAAGAATGGAATGGCAAACTGGATGTAACTCCCAAGTGTCAGGTAAAATCCCGCGAGGATCTGGCTGTTGCCTACACACCAGGTGTTGCTGAACCATGTAAGGTCATTGCAGAAAATAAAGAAGCAGCTTATCAATATACCATCAAATCCAATACCGTTGCTGTTGTTTCTGACGGAAGTGCCGTCCTCGGCCTTGGTAACATCGGTCCGGAAGCTGCTATGCCGGTTATGGAAGGCAAAGCAGTCCTCTTTAAGGAATTTGGCGGTGTCAATGCCTTCCCGATCTGCTTAGATACACAGGATACTGAAGAGATCATCAAAACCGTGATCAACATTGCACCGGCTTTTGGCGGTATCAACTTAGAAGATATTTCTGCGCCACGCTGCTTTGAGATCGAAAGTCGTCTAAAAGAAGCCTTAGATATACCGGTATTTCACGATGATCAGCATGGTACTGCGATCGTTGTTCTCGCCGGCATTATTAACGCTTTGAAGGTGGTTGGCAAAGAGAAAGAACATTGCAAAGTTGTTGTAAACGGTGCCGGATCCGCCGGCGTTGCTATTACAAAATTATTACTCCGCTATGGATTTACCGACGTAACAATGTGCGATATCAGCGGTATCTTATCTAAAAAGAGCGAAGGCTTAAACTGGATGCAGAAGGAAATGATGGAAGTAACAAATCTGTCCGGCAAAACCGGAACACTGGCTGACGCACTTTGTGGTGCCGATATTTTCGTTGGTGTCTCCGCTCCTAATATTGTATCCGCAGAAATGGTTCAATCCATGAATTCCGATGCGATACTGTTTGCCATGGCAAATCCTGTTCCGGAGATCATGCCTGATGTTGCAAAAGCTGCCGGTGCACGCGTTGTCGGAACCGGTCGATCTGATTTTCCAAATCAGGTCAATAATGTTGTTGCTTTCCCTGGCATCTTTAAGGGTGCATTAGACGGCAGAGCGACCGACATTACAGAAGAAATGAAGCTCGCTGCTGCTCTTGCACTTGCCGAACTCGTTTCTGACGAAGAATTAAACGACGAACATATTTTACCGGAAGCGTTTGACCCACGCGCAGCTCAGGTGGTGGCCGATGCAGTCAAATCACACATCCGTTAGATCTCGTTGGGGTGAAAAGCCCTACTATTCCTTAGACTATTATCTCAAAGAAACGTTTGGACAAAAGGTCTATAAAATTGCATTAGATGCGGGAATGACCTGTCCAAACCGAGATGGAACACTGGACACGAGAGGCTGTATTTTTTGCAGCGAGGGCGGTTCCGGTGATTTTGCCACGACGAACCGATCTATCACGGCTGCAATCGATGAGGCGATCTGTCGCCTAAACGGCAGCGCCAAGGAAACCGGTCAGAAATACATTGCGTATTTCCAATCGTTTTCCAACACATATGCTCCCATCGACATATTACGTCCGATGTATCTGGAAGCGCTGGCGCATCCGGATATCGTCGGACTTTCTATCGCTACCAGACCGGATTGCTTTTCCCCGGAGATTTTTTCCCTGCTCGATGAATGCAGGCAGATAAAACCGACATGGATCGAGCTCGGTCTGCAAACGGTGCACGAGCATACGGCTCGTTTCATTCGCCGTGGATATCCTCTGCATGTTTTTGAGCAGACTGCGCACACGCTGCATACACTCAATATTCCGGTGATCGTCCACGTGATCCTTGGACTTCCGGGCGAAACCGAAGCAGACATTCTTGAAACGATCCAATATCTGAACACACAACATATTCAGGGGATCAAATTGCAGCTATTGCATGTATTAAAAGGAACGGATCTGGCAGTTTATCTCGAAGAACATCCTTGGCATATCCTGACTCAGGAGGAGTATGTAGATCTGGTCATCCGATGCATCGGTAATCTCTCTCCGGAAATTGTGATCCACCGCCTGACCGGAGATGGTCCAAAAGATCTCCTAATCGCACCACGCTGGAGCTGCAACAAACGGGCTGTTCTTAACCAAATTGCACACTCTCTCAAAACAGAGCAGGTCTATCAGGGGAAATATTATAGCAAGCAGAAAGGAAACCTATGACACCAGACACACTGCGTTTGTATAAATTAATTATTTTATATGCGTTAAGCCGCACAAAGCAGGGACTACCTAATGCTTTTTTGTGCGATTTCATTTTAGGGCATGGCTATACAGACTTTTTTTCAATTCAGGAAACATTAGCACTTCTGACAGAAGATGCCCTGATCGAGGAAGAGGCAACTCGTAAAACGACATATTACAAGATCACGCAAAAGGGATCGCAGATGTTAGAATACTTCTCTTCCATGCTTCCCAAAGACACGATACGACAGATTGATGAATATCTGCGAGACAATAAAGTTGATATTTTAGAAGCTACCACAGTCCACACCGACTATTCGGTAACTCCTTCCGGAGACTATCTGGCATCTGCTTTAGTACAGGAACGCGGCAACACATTATTCTCGCTTTCCTTTGCCGTTCCCTCCGAGGAAGCAGCTCGTAAGGCGTGCCAAAAATTCAAAGAAAATCAGACTGAAATATATCAATGTTTATTAAAAAAACTGGGAGAATAATTCTCCCAGCCTTTTTTCATGGAATTAAATTTAGTCACAAAGCACCTTCATAAATTTCTTTTTACCACGTTTTACAACAATGCCTTCTGCACTGATCTGCTCTTTCGTAAGTGTCATGCGAACATCGGTCACTTTCTCACCATCGATCGTAACACCGCCCTGCTCGACATTTCTTCTTGCCTCTCCATTAGATGTTGCAAGACCGGCTTTAACCATTAATTTCAAGATGCCGATCTTACCATCTTCAAAATCTTCATCGACCAGCTTTGTCTCCGGCATCTGTGCTGCGTTTCCGCTGGAAAAGAGTGCACGCGCTCCTTCCTGTGCTTTAACAGCTTCTTCCTCACCATGTACTAACTTGGTAAGCTCAAATGCCAAGATCTCTTTTGCCTCATTTAGCTTGCTACCTTCCCAGGCATCCATCTCTTCGATCTGCTCTAACGGAAGGAATGTGAGCATGCGCAGACACTTAAGCACATCACCATCTCCCACGTTTCTCCAATATTGATAAAAATCAAACGGGCTGGTCTTGTTCGGATCAAGCCATACAGCGCCAGACTGTGTTTTACCCATCTTTTTGCCTTCGGAATTGAGCAGCAGATTGATCGTCATTGCATACGCATTTTTGCCCAGCTTACGACGGATCAATTCCGTTCCACCAAGCATGTTGCTCCACTGATCATCTCCTCCAAACTGCATGTTACATCCGTACTTCTGGAACAAGGCATAAAAATCATAGCTCTGCATGATCATGTAGTTGAACTCCAGGAAACTAAGTCCTTTCTCCATGCGCTGTTTATAGCACTCTGCCGTTAACATACGATTTACACTGAAATGGGCACCAACTTCACGCAGCACTTCTACGTAATTCAGATCCAACAGCCATTCTGCATTGTTGACTAACAATGCCTTATCATCTGAGAAATCAATAAAACGGCTCATCTGCTTTTTGAAGCAGTCTACATTATGTGCAATCGTCTCTTTGGTCATCATCTGACGCATATCGGTACGCCCGCTTGGATCACCGATCATAGCTGTTCCGCCACCGATCAATGCGATTGGCTTATTGCCTGCCATCTGCAAGCGTTTCATCAGACAAAGAGCCATAAAATGTCCTACATGAAGGCTGTCTGCCGTCGGATCAAATCCAATATAAAAAACCGCCTTACCTTCATTGATCATCTCTTTGATCTCTTTTTCGTCCGTCACCTGTGCGATTAAGCCACGGGCAACCAATTCATCATACACTGTCATCTTTTCGCTCATGTTGTTCTCTCCTTTTTTATTCCTTTATGACTTTTTTATGCAAAGAAAAAAGTCCTTTTGTCAACGACAAAAGGACGATGAAATCGTGTTACCACCTTTTTTTACAATATGCTCACACATACTGCCTTAGCAGGATACCTCTATATCCCTGCACGATAACGGGTGCATCACCGGCTAAATCTACCAAAAGGATCAAAATCCTCTCTTCAATCCGCTACTCCAAGATGTATTCATACAGGCTTCTATCCTAACGCCTCTCAGCAACCGGCTATTCTCTGTAGGTCTCCCCCATGTACTACTTCTTCTTTTCTTCGCATCTTTTGACATCATAGCAAAGATTATTTTGCTTGTCAATCCATTCTTCCAATGTCAGCGGATAATAATCCGAAAATCCCGCAAAACAATTGATCAGATTGCAAGGCAAATGCCGCTCTTCTCCCACAGAAGCCCCGCGCCCTTTCGCATGGTAGGTGATTTCTGTGGACTCTCTCTGAAAACGCAGCACATTTTTATAATCCGGTGTATCATGAACATGCCCGTACAACATATATGTAGAATCACCATGATACTGCCCGTTATAACAGATGATCGGATAATGGCAGAGTACCAGCTTGCGCCCATTATCTTTAAGCTCTGCATAGGGCTTGACCCATTCTAAAAGAGACGGATCAAACTTTTTGTCCCGCAAAAACAACCGGTCATGATTCCCTGTCACCAAATACTTTTTACCGTTCAGTTTATGCAGCAGCTCATTCACCTGCTCTCCTTTACCCAAACAAAGGTCTCCTAAGATCACCACTTCATCTTTCTTCTTCCGGACACGCTCGTTCCACCGAACGATCATTGTCTCATCCATCTCCTCAACAGATGCAAACGGACGACCGTCTAACAGCCTTACCTTGTCATGTCCAAAATGGCAGTCTGCAATATAAAATCTCATTCTTATCTCTCATTCTTCACGTTCTCTTTCGCCACAGACGTAAGGCTGCCGGCATGTTCTTTATATAACGGTCTGTACTTTGATCATATTGGTCGTTCCGGAAATTCCCACAGGCACTCCGGAAGTACATACAACCGTATCACCACTGTCGACTAACCCCATACGACGTGATACACACGTACCATGTTCAAACAATTCAAATACGTCTTTTTTCTCCTGCAGAAGTACCGGAGTGACGCCCCAGGATAAATTTAACTGACGATACACTTTGTCCGTGATCGCACAGCCAATAATATCACAAGCCGGACGGTACTTGGAAATCATTCGTGCCGAACGACCCGATTTGGTAACGGTAATGATCGCTTTGGCATTAATATCATGTGCTGTTGTACAGGTTGCGTGACAGATTGCATCTGTTACATCCGGATCTGCTTTGCGCGATCTTTGGAAAAAGCGTTTACGGTAATCAATATCGCTCTCTGTACGATTGGCGATCCTCACCATCATCTGTAATGCCTGCACCGGATACAAACCGGCTGCCGTCTCGCCCGATAACATGATTGCACTGGTACCATCATAGATCGCATTGGCAACATCGGTCGCCTCCGCTCTTGTCGGACGCGGATTGTGGATCATGGAATCAAGCATCTGTGTTGCCGTGATCACCTGCTTACCGGCTTCATATACTTTTTTTATGATCATTTTTTGAATGACAGGCACTTCCTCTGTCGGAATCTCCACGCCCATGTCTCCTCGTGCGATCATGATCGCATCAGAAACCTCGATGATCTCATCAATGCAGTTCACGCCTTCTCTATTCTCAATTTTGGCAATGATCTTAATCTGTTCCCCACCATTTTCTTGGAGTAATTTACGGATCTGCTGTACATCTTCTGCAGTACGCACAAAAGATGCTGCCACATAATCTACATCTTCTTCTATACCGAACAACAGATCGGATTTATCCACTTCACTAATATAGGGCAGACTCAAATGAATGCCCGGAACGTTGATTCCTTTATGATTTGATACTTTGCCGCCATTATTGACATCACAGATAATATCTGTATCTGTCAACTCTTTCACTGTCATCTCGATCAAACCGTCATCGATCAAAATACGCTGTCCGACTTTGACATCACCAACCAACTCAGGATACGTAATAGTTACAATATGTTCATCACCCTCTACTTCTCGTCCGGTCAACACAAACTCGTCGCCCTTTTGCAATGTGATCGCACCATCTTTAAAGTCCCTTACACGAATCTCCGGGCCTTTAGTATCCAACAATGTCGCAACCGGTCTGCCGTAACGCTCACGCAGCAGACGCAATTTTGTGAGACGTTTCTTCTGCTCCTCATGCGTCCCATGAGAAAAATTAAATCTTGCAACATCCATGCCTTCCTGAATCAATCGTTCTAATACTGCATCACTATCCGATGCCGGTCCTAATGTACAAATAATTTTTGTTTTTCTCATTTTAACCCTCCATTATCCTTATGCCTCTTATTTTATACACCGAAAGTATACCACAATTTCCCGGTGATAACACATTAAACTTCGTTTTTTACAAATTTTTCTGCAAGCCTTTGCAAACCATTTACGTATGATTTGCACGACCCTCGCACTCTGTCATGTTCGTATTCATATTCCCTCCGGTCCTGCCATACATTTATATTGATATCATGATCCTATTTCAAAAACAGAACAGAAAGCAGGACTATTATGACCAAATTTATGTCAAAATCAAATAATTGCAATCAGTCTGCGATCATCTTTCGAACTATCCTGTGCTGTGGGATCAGCTTGGTGCTTGGTGCGGTACTCGGGCATCTGCTGCGCACGGAATTGTTTGCCGATATTAATGCTGAATTTGAACAAATACTGCTTGCTTTGGATACAAAATCCATCCACTATCCCTCCTTATTCCGGCTATGTACCTCAACACAGTTCAAACAGCTTTTCCTTTTGTGCTTTTTTTCACTGACCAATGCATGGGTTTTCTATTTGACGTTCTATTGTCTCTATACCGGCTTTCGCTGCGGACTTTTGCTCTCATTTTGCCTAACTCATAATGTCCACAGTGGATTTTTTGATTTTCTCTGCTTTCTACTGCCTCACTGCCTGTTGTATATACCGGCGTATCTGCTGCTCATCAATATGCTGCAGCAGATCAGGAATCAGAAAGCAAAAAAGCAGTCCCTCTTACAAGGACTGCCCATTCTCCTGCTCTCTATCTGCCTGCTGTTTGCCGGTTGTCTGTGTGAAGCCTTTATCAACCCTTCGCTAATGCAGTGGTATCAAGGGTTGTAAGCAACGCATCCAGTGCCCGCTCCAGATCTTCTTTTGTTCCATCATTTGGAACAATGCGCTGTACTTTCTCCCGCAGCAATGTTTCCGAAATCTGGCTTTGGATGATCGCCTTTGATTTCTGTTCAGAATAACCGCGGTCCGATGCCAAACGCCGGATCCGCTCCTCCTCCGGTACATAAACAAGCCATACCTCATCACACAAACTATCACATCCGGTCTCATACATTAATGCTGTCTCTATCAGCAAAATACCGGAACGGGTACGATTTTGACGTATCGTATCCCGAATATATTCGATCACCGCCGGATGAATCACCTGGTTAAGCCAGTCACGAGCTCTCACATCCGAAAAAACAATCTCTGCCAATGCTGCCCGGTCGATCGAGCCGTCCGATGAGACAATATTTTGTCCAAAATGCTCTACGATCTGGCAATAAGCACTTCTTCCCGGTTCCATAACAACATGCCCCAATTCATCGGCGATCAGCAGTGTTGCTCCCAGTTTTTCCTGCAAACGATGCGCAGCATACGATTTCCCGCTTCCCACGCCCCCTGTAATTCCAATTACGTACATATCTAACCCTCTTCCCGAATATCAATGTGCCTCGTACCAATTTTTTCCTTCTTCTACATCAATAGACAACGGCACCTGCAACTGTGCGGCAAGCGGCATCTCTTCTTCTAAGATTCTCTTCACCTGCTCCTTTTCCTCGATCTTCGTTTCTACCAGCAGTTCATCATGCACCTGCAGCACAATGCGAGATTCTAACTGTTCCTCCTGTAAACGCTCTGCAACACGGATCATCGCAATCTTGATAATATCTGCTGCCGTCCCCTGTATCGGCGAATTCATGGCAACGCGTTCCCCAAAAGAACGCTGCATGAAATTACTGGATTTAAGCTCCGGCACGGGTCTGCGTCTGCCAAACATTGTCTGTGCATATCCGGTATCCTTTGCTTTTGCGACCAATTCGTCCAAAAATGTCTTGATTGCCGGATAACTCTCAAAGTATTTATGAATGATCTCATCCGCCTCTTTGCGCGAGATGGAAAGATCCTGACTAAGACCAAACGCGCTGATACCATACACGATACCAAAGTTTACTGCTTTGGCATTGCGGCGCTGCAGATCCGTCACCTCCTCAAACGACGTATGAAACACTTTGGAGGCCGTAGCGCGGTGAATATCCTGCCCCTGTCTATACGCCTCGATCAAATGCTCATCGCCCGACATATGCGCTAACACACGCAGTTCGATCTGTGAATAATCCGCATCCAAAAACAGGAATCCGGACTTTGGTTCAAAGACTTTTCGAAGCTGTTTGCCGAGCTCCATACGGATTGGAATGTTCTGCAGGTTCGGATCTGTACTGCTGATGCGGCCGGTTGCGGTGATCGTCTGGTTAAATTTGCCATGGATACGATGATCTTCCTCTATAAATACCGGCAATCCATCTGCATACGTAGACTTCAATTTACTGACCTGACGATACTCTAAAATCTTATCGATGATCGGATCTTCCGTACGAAGTTTTTCCAAAATATCTGCCGAAGTTGAATAGCCGGTCTTGGTCTTTTTGGCAAACGGAAGCTTTAGCTTTTCAAATAGGATCACGCCAAGCTGCTTGGGTGAATTGATATTAAATTCTTCTCCGGCAAGATCGTAAATATCTGTCTCCAATGCCAAAACACGGCGTTCCAACAGTTCAGACATTTCTTTCAAGACCTCTGCATTTGCCTGCACACCGAGTCGTTCCATTTCAAACAGATAGTATACCGTCGGCATTTCGATTTCTTCCATCAAGCCTAACATTCCCTCTGCCGCTAACTGCTTTTTCATCTCTGCCCACGCCATCAATGGAATGCAGGACAAATAGCCGAAATAGGATTTGAGGCGTTTTGCCGTCTCTTCCTCATCTATCCGCGCAAGCTGCGCAGCTAACGTCTCTTTGCCAAACAATTCCTGATAGGATGGCAATGTCATATGAAGATAATCACGCGCAATATCATCTGCCTGATACGTATCCTTCAGCGGATTTAACAAATACGCTCCGATACCCAGGTCGCGCAGACTGGCAAACGTTTTTTTGCGTTCCTGTTTCGTATCCAGCGCAAATCCATGCTGCTTTGCCGGCTCAATCCCATATGTCCGCACCTCCACCGGTTTCGTCAGGTGTAATGCATTTTTCCAATCTAATAATAAAATTTCAGAACCCTTTTTCTCAAGCCGATGATAGCCATCTAATATATCATTTCCGGTCACTTCTTCAGAAACGAGAATATAACCGGTATGACAATCTTCTCCCTCATAATAAGACAACGAAAAGCCAATGAAACCATATTCCTCGCCGTCTTCCTGTTCCATCCCGAGTTCTACGCTGTCTTCCGTAAAGACCAGGCTCATCTGTCCGCCGCCTTTTTTGCTCTGACGTTTGCGGGCCGCTCCGGCACCTATCCAAGGATCTCCTAAAAACGCCACGCCGACAGCCTCCGGTGCAAGGTTGCATACATGATCTACAGCAGCATTCCATTCTTTCTTCGTGGTCCATTGTGTAAACTGCTCAAAATCAGGCACAACACTTTGTACTGTCTCACTGTCAAAACGAGAAAATAACGATTTTAACTCCAAACGTTTGATCCACTCAAATGCCTCCGACGTAAAGAGATTTTCCAGTTTTGCGTCCTCCAATGTGACATCGATCTCACAATCTGTTTTGATCGTGGCAAGTTGCTTGCTTAGCTTGGCAAGTTCCGGATTTGCACGAAGCAATTCTCTTGCACGCTTTGGCTCAACTTCTTCCAAATGCTCATAGGCCGCTTCCACTGTTGGAAAAGCTGTCAGGATCTTGACAGCAGTTTTCTCTCCGATACCCGGTACGCCCGGAATATTATCTGCAGAATCTCCCATCAGACCTTTCATATCAATAATCTGCTCCGGCTTTAGCCCGTATTTATCGATCACGTCCTGCGTATGATAATTTTCAATCTCCGTTCCCCCCCGCTTCGTCTTTGGAATACGGATCATAATACGATCCGACGCAAGCTGCAGCAGGTCACGATCTCCCGACACGAGCGACACATCCATATCTTTACTCTCCGCTCTGCGGGCCAAAGTTCCTAACAGATCATCTGCCTCATACCCTTTCTGCATCACGAGCGGAACATGCATAGCACGAAGCACATCCTGGATCACCGGCACCTGTTCTCTTAACTCGTCAGGCATCCCCTTTCTGGTGCCCTTATACTCCTGATACATTTCATGGCGAAACGTCGGATGTTTCACATCAAAAGCAACAATAAAATAATCCGGTTTCTCCTCTTCCAGGATCTTGAGCATAATATTCAAAAAACCATAAACGGCGTTCGTATGCATCCCTTCCGAATTGGTGAGATCCGGAAGTCCGTAAAACGCCCTGTTTAATATACTGTGTCCATCGATCAATACTAATTTTTCACGCATAAGCTTTCTCCATCATCTACAATTGCAAGATCATGCCAACGCACAACAACACAAAGCACAGGATCTTTGCAATAAATTTAATCTTATATTTATACAGGTAGTCCTCAGCAGACAGCAGTTTCTGCTCGGAATCCATTTTCAACGCACTCATATTATCGCTTTCCAAAAAACGCATTCCCATCAACATCGTATAGTATACGTCATACTCTTCCTTGCAATCCGGACAATGCTCCATATGATACAAAAAAGCATCCAGATCCGATATGCTCAACTGATCATCAATAAAAGGGATGACATGCTTCTGCGTTTCCATACAGCTCCACATTTTTCTTTTCATACTGTTTGCCTCCCGCAGGTATTGAAAAGTTTATACTGCCTATCAGCAATTTTCTATAAATTAACAAAAAAAGGAAGCCATCGGCTTCCTTTTCATAAATATATGCATCAGGAGGGATTTGAACCCTCACGAGGTCACCCCCGACGGATTTTGAGTCCGTTGCGTCTGCCGTTCCGCCACTAATGCGTCTTGTGTTGTCACAACGATATAGATAATATCATGCTTTTTCGTATTCGTCAAGTGTTTTTTGTGAACTTTTCAAAAAAATCAGTTTGGTACTAAAATAGTTCACGATGGATAACGTCAAACAAACCACAACCTTTGCCTGCAATCCTTTTACGCCAAGCAATGCACCATCTATTCCCATCTGGTACAACTGCGGCTGCAAAAAGATCTCTAACAACCCTGTCACGCCTCTCGCTGTTGCAAATGCACAAAATTCACGTAACACACGTCTCATTCCCCAAGATCTGCTCTCAAATACGTATATTTTGTTGGTTACATACGCAAATATAAGCGTCATTGCAAAGGAACCCGCATTCGCTAATTCCATTGGCAAAATGTAACCAGTAAAGAATATATCCCCCAATTAAATACTGTAGCACTGACCCCCATCACTACATACATCAGCGATTCTTTATGCTGCATAATTACCTCATTTCTAACATTTAATCGTTACACAACTTTCCCTATTATACAGAATTCACG
>ULQE01047142.1_pt1 | contig 11920 bp, 12 predicted proteins | sample 1954171 | NCBI WGS metagenome assembly ULQE01 (sample SAMEA4835647, study PRJEB28245) | human gut metagenome | biome: gut microbiome; material: fecal sample | place: Denmark | collected 2008
TTAATAAAAGATAATTTTATGATATAAATATAAAAGACAAATTGTGACAGGTTTTTTAAAATCTGAGAAAGAGATAAATAAATGAGTAGAAAAAGCAAAAAGAAAACGAAGTTAAGAATTAGAAAAAATAGTTTATTGAGCAAAATAGTTATAGTAACTATTTTATTGATTATTGTTTTAAACATCTTGAGATATGCGGCATATTTTAAAAAAGATGATAATTCTAAATTAATTGTTATGATTCAAAATGATACAAATGCTGAACTAGTTCATGATGTTTATGTTGATGAGAATAATGTAATTTATTTTTCAGAAGATGATATGAAGAAATATTTTGATAAAGAATTATATTATGAAAAAGATGAAAGTAATTTGAGAAGATATATTTCAATTTCACAAAATAAAATATTAGAAATTACTGAAGGTAAAAATAATATGTATATAAATAGCACTTTCACAAAGATTAAAGGAAGTGTTATTTCAAGAGATGGTGTATTTTATTTCCCACTTTCAGAATTGACGGATGTTTATAATATTGATGTTGAATATCTAAAAGATAAAAATAGATTGAATATTGATAAGTTAGATGAAGAGAAAAATGTTGCTACTGTTAACAGAGATACAAAGTTAAAATATAAGATGACGGGTATTTCTAAAACTGTAGAGAATTTAGCACAGGGGGATAAGGTTACTATACTTGGTGATGTAAAGCAAAAGTGGATAAAGGTTAAGACAAAAGATTATCAAATTGGTTATGTTAAGAAATCAAAATTAATTGATTTTGCACAGGAAAGAGATAATTTAGAGCTGTCTATTCAAGATTTTACCAACTTTGATTTAAAAAATGATATAGTAATTGAAGTAAATGATTCTACATATGAAGATTTTAATGATAAGATAGTTGATTATGAAACAAGAACAGAGTTAGTAAAAGAGATTAATTCAAATGTTGCTAAAGAGATTACAACCAATAAAGGACTTTCTTCAAAGAATATTGGTATAAAAATGAATATTACAGCTATTTCTAATAATGATAATTATTATAGATTTTTAAAGGAATTAAAGGCATACGTTAATTCTAATGGATGTTTTTTAATAGTTGTTAGTCAACCTGGGTTTGACAAAGATATAGTGAAAGATATTGCCAATGTAGTTATATAGGAGGAGTTATGGAGAGAAGAGAGAATGGAAGAGTTAAAATTGGGATGATAATGTTTTTATTATTAATAATTGTTATTGTTGCCGGGATAGGAGTTAATATTTGGTATAAATCTGAGATTAAACCTGTTCAATCAAGTAGTGAAAAAGTTGTAGTTGAAATTGCAGGTGGAAGTGGCGTTTCTAAAATAGCGTCTCAGCTTGAAGAAAGCGGTTTAATAAAAAATGCTGACGCTTTTAAGATTTTTTGTAAGTTAAATAAGAGAACTGCTATGCAAGCGGGAAAGTATGAATTGGACAAGAATATGTCTGTTGCTGATATAATTGCTCAATTGGAAAAGGGAAATATTGTTGATGAGACTGTTACAATTACTTTCCCAGAAGGTAAAAATATGAGATGGATTGCATCAACAATATCTGAAAAAACAAATAATTCTAAAAATCAGGTGTATGAATTATTATCTGATGAAGAATATTTGGATACATTAATAGATAAATATTGGTTTATTGATGATGATATTAAAGATAAAGATATTTATTATTCATTAGAAGGATATTTATATCCAGATACATATATTTTTGAAGATAAAAATGTTGATGTTAAAACTATATTTGAGAAAATGTTAGATAAAATGGATGCTGTTTTAACTCCTTATAAAGATGAGATTAAAAAGAGTGATTATTCAGTTCATGAGATTTTATCTTTAGCTTCTGTTGTTGAGCTTGAGGCTAAAAACGAGGAAGATAGAGCTGGTGTTGCAGATGTATTTATTAATAGATTAAATAAAAATATGGCATTACAAAGTGATGTTACAACATATTATGCTTTGAAAATAGATATGAGTGAGAGAGATTTAACAGCAAATGAGCTTGCAACACAAAATCCATATAATACTCGTTCTACAACAATGAATGGTAAGATTCCTGTTGGCCCTATTTGTATGGTTAGTAAGTCTTCAATTAAGGCTGTTTTAGAGCATGATGATACTGATAATTTATTCTTTGTTGCTGATAAAAATGGTAAGGTTTATTTTTCAAAAACTAATACTGAACATGAAAAAAAGATAAAGGAATTGAAAGATAGCGGACTTTGGTTTACATATTAATTTTTGAATAACTATTGACAAAGTTGGAAAAACTGAGTAAAATAGATTTTAATTTGAATATTTTATGCGTTGATGGCACAAAGCAATTGTGATAGAATACTAGAAAGAGAGAATTACCGTGGCTGAGAGTAATTTTGGTTGAAATGATTGTGAAACATGTCGGAGTGTATTTTTATAGAGTGGGAAATTTTATTTTCAATTAGGGTGGCACCACGGAGGTTAGCTTTCGTCCCTTGGGTTAGTCCAAGGACGAGGGCTTTTTTTTAATGAATTGAAGATATTGTCCAATTACGTCGTTAAAAGCAAATTTAAATAATGTTAATAAAAAAATATATATAAATTAAAGGGGTGGAGTTATGAACGAATACAGAACTTATACTTGTAACACTATTAGAGAAAAAAATGTTGGTGAGCATATTAAGCTTGCTGGTTGGATTCAAACTATTAGAGATTTGGGTGGTGTAATTTTTATTGATTTGCGTGATCAATATGGTATTACTCAGATTGTTGCTTCTGGTAATGAGGAGTTAGTTGATTTTGCAACTAGAATTCCTATTGAGTCTACTATTTCTGTTGAGGGAACTGTCAGACTTAGATCAGAGGATACTATTAATGAAAAATTGGATACTGGTTTGGTTGAGTTGTTTGCTGAAAAAATAGAAATTTTGGGTAAGAGAACTAAACAGTTACCTTTTGAAATTGAGTCTAGTAGGGATGTTCGTGAGGATTTAAGATTACAATATAGATTCTTAGATTTAAGAAATGAGAAATTAAAAAATAATTTAATATTAAGAGCAAAAGTTATTCAATTTATGAGAGAGCAAATGGTTAAGAAAGATTTCTTGGAGGTTCAAACTCCAATTCTTACAAGTTCATCTCCTGAAGGTGCAAGAGATTACTTAGTTCCAAGTAGAATTTATCCAGGAAAGTTTTATGCACTTCCTCAAGCTCCTCAACAATTTAAACAATTATTGATGGTTGCTGGAATTGATAAATATTTTCAAATTGCTCCATGTTTTAGAGATGAGGATGCTAGAGCTGATAGAACTCCAGGTGAATTTTATCAATTAGATATGGAAATGGCATTTGCAACTCAAGAAGATGTTTTTGCCGTTATGGAAGATGTTGTTTATAATGTGTTTAAGGAGTTTTCTGATAAGAAAATAGCTGAATATCCATTTCCAAGAATTCCATATAGAGAGGCTATGCTTAAATATGGTTCAGACAAGCCAGATTTAAGGAACCCACTTGTAATTGAAGATGTTTCTGATATTTTTGAAAAAATAGATTTGAAAGTATTTAATGGGAAAATTGTTAGAATTATTTCTGTACCAAATGGTGCAAGCCAACCTCGTACATGGTTTGAGAATATGACAGATTTTGCTATAAAAGAGTGTAAGGCAAAGGGATTAGCTTGGCTTAAGGTCGGAGATGATAGATCTTTACAAGGACCTATTGCTAAGTTTATTGATGATGAATCTAGAGAAGCATTGCTTACAAAAACAAATACAAATGCTGGTGATGCAATATTTTTTATTGCTGAACATGAGCCTGTTGTTTCAAAACTTGGTGGACAAATTCGTGATGAGCTTGGAAGAACATTAGGTTTAATTGATGATTCTGTTTATAAATTCTGCTGGATTGTTGATTTTCCAATGTATGAGAGAGTTGATAATGGAAAAATTGAATTTTGTCATAATCCATTTTCAATGCCTCAAGGTGGAATGGAAGCACTAGAAACTAAAGAGCCTTTAGATATTTTAGCATATCAATATGATATTGTTGGAAATGGTATAGAGCTTGCTTCAGGTGCTGTTAGAAATCATTCACCTGAGATAATGATTAAAGCTTTTGAAATAGCTGGTTATAAGGAAGAGACTATATTAGAAAAATTCTCTGCTTTGTATAATGCATTTCATTACGGTGCTCCACCACATGCTGGAATTGCACCTGGAATTGATAGAATTATAATGTTGCTTGCTGGTGAGGAAACAATTAGAGAAATACAAGCTTTCCCAATGAATGCTAAGGCTCAAGATTTATTGATGGGAGCGCCTGCAAGGGTTACACAAAAGCAATTAGATGAAATTCATATAAAAATTAATGAAAGAAAATAGAATAAGTTTGAATCACCTTCATAATCTTTATGAAGGTGATTTTTTGTGGAAAATAAAGGTGTTGTTTATATAGATTATTTAAATAGTTATGTTGAAGTGACTAAAAGAAAACTTCCAAAGTGGCTTAGCTGGTGCGTTTACAAGTTATGTAATTATTTTGGATTTATAAAAAAGAATGATAATTTTTTTACTTTAATTGCTGAAGAAAATGATGTTATAAATGAAAAGATGTTAAATAATTTATATAAGAAATTGTTTGAACTTGATATAAAGACTGTTGTTTGTGCGGAGTTGTTGCTAAAAAATGAAAGATTTGTAAAGTGGATTAGAGAAAAAAAAATTGAAATACTAGATGGAAGATGGTTATTTAGGTTTTTACCATATGACATTTTTAATAAAATTGCATATATAAAAAATGTTAAGAAAAGCGATTTAGAGGTTTCGATTTTAGTTAATAAGCCGACGGAATTGACTAATCAGAATGTTGTTGAATTTGCGAAGGAATGTAAGATTTTAAATATAATTACTGATGATGTGCTTGCTTTTAGAGTACTTGAGAAAAAGATGCTAGATGAGTATGGAATTATAATTAATGTTTCTACTAATAAAGAAAAAAGTTGTGTTAGGTCGGATTTGATTTTTAATTTTGATTTCAATCAAAAAGATTTAAAAAAATGTAAAATGAATAATAAGGCTGTGCTTGTGCAACTTGATAAAGAAAAATTTATTAGAAATGAAGGTGTAACAATTAGATTTGTGAAATTAAAAATACCATATAAATATGGAGAGATTGCAAAAGTATACAGGCATTTTAATGAAGAAATTTTATATGAAAGTTTTTTATATTATAAAACTTCTTATAAGAATGTTAGGAAAATTTTGAAACGAGATGAAGTGAATATAAGATATTTTATTGGGAATAATGGAAAAATTGAATTTAATGAGTTTAGAATGTAAATAAAACGTAACATATTTTTTATAGACTATTGTATTGCTTTTTTGGTATTATTAATATGTGAAATAAGGAAGAAAAAATACTAAGAAAGGAAGATAAAGATGAAAAGAAACGTAGAAGTAAAATTGTGCGTAGTAGTTCTTATTGCTTTAATAGTTTATAGTATGTTTGCGTCATCAGCAATGGCTTTGACTAGAGAAGATGTTATTACTAAATTTTTAGCACAGAAAGATATTAAAGATTTAAAGGAAAGTTTGAACTATGAAATTAGTGCTACACCAAATGAAAAATCTGGTATAGATGTAAAAGTAGGAATGGGAACAGGAAATTATGAAAATTCATTTATTTTTGATGGTTCTACTTGCAAAATTACTTTAAAATCTGAGGAAGATGAATTAGGAAAAAAGTTATTCAAGAATATGTGGATTACTTGTGCTGAAATTGGCAGTGAGAATGGTGTGAAAATTGAAGCTATTACTGGTGAAATAGGTGATAATTCAACAGAAACATTCTGGACAAAATTTTTAGAAAAAGTTAAAAAAGGTGAAGATACATATGTTACATATGGTGTGAAGTTGGAAAAAGAAAAAGATGGTTCTTATGTAGGAACTATTAATACAAAAATGTATAGAGTGGATTTAGTTGATTTTGCATCTAAAGGTGATGACAATGCAAATAATGCAACAAATAATGTAGCAAATAATATGGTAAATAATACAGCAAATAATGTAACAAATAATAATGTAAAAGAATTTACTACAAATGTAACAAGAATTCCTAATGCAGGAAATAATCAAGAAGTTATAAATGTATTTAGAATTATCGCTTTTATTTCTGTTTCTGCAATTATTGCTTTTTCAATTTATAATGTAAAATCTAAGAAATAAAGAGATGAAAAAAATGGGTAAGTTAGAGAAAGGTGCAATATATATTGTTTTAATATTAATTTTTTTAATTTGTTTAAAAATAATTAATGTGTTTCAAAGATCTACAACGGATTATGATGAAGAAACATATGCGAAAGTATATGAACAGTATAATGCTATTGAAGAAGAGAATGATGAATATGGAATTAGTAGAATTCCAGAAGAAAATTCTGAAGAAAAACAAGTTGATGATGATTTAGTTCTTGGAACAATTGAAATTCCTAAAATAGGCGTTTCTTACCCTATAATATCAACTACGACAGCGGAGTATTTAAAAATAGCACCTACTAAATTGGCAGGTGTTGGTTTAAATGAAAAAGGGAATTGTTCAATAATTGGTCATAATTATGAAAATGATAAATTTTTTAGTAAGCTTGGTGATCTTTCTAAAGATGATGTTGTTTATATTAAAGCAAAAGATGGTATGAAACGTGTTTATAGCGTTACTGAAACAAGAGAAATATCTGCAAATGATGTATCATGTTTAAATCAAAATACCAAGGAGAAAAGACAAGTTACGCTAATTACTTGTACAAATGTAAAAAACAAAAGATTGGTAGTAAAATGTGAAGAATTTGTTTAAAAAACCTTGACAAATTGTAAAATTAATACTATTATAAATGGCGTTAATATCTTTTAGAGAGGAGACTGATAATATGGAAGAAAATAGAGAAATATTATTAACACAAGAAGGATATGATAATTTAGAAAAAGAGTTAGAATATTTAAAAACTGAGAAAAGAACTGAAATTGCAGAACGTATTAAGGTTGCATTAGGTTTTGGTGATTTATCAGAAAATTCTGAATATGATGAAGCAAAGAGTGCTCAAGCTGCTAATGAAAATAAGATTGCTGAGTTAGAAAATAAAATTAGATTTGCTAGAATAATTGATGAATCTGAAATCGATACAAAAACAGTTCAAATTGGAAATATTGTAACTGTTCATGATGAAGAATTTGATGAGGATGTTCAATATACAATTGTTGGTTCAACTGAGGTTGATCTTGCTCAAAATAAGATTTCTAATGAATCACCAATGGGTGCAGCATTACTTGGTTCTAAAAAAGGTCAAGTGGTTTCTGTAGATGCTCCTGCTGGTGTTATGAAATATAAGATTTTAGCTATAAAGAAATAATTGTTTTTTTAAGCTGTGCTTTTATGCACAGCTTTTTTGCGTTATGAAGAAAAACTATTTATATTAAATTTTTGAATCACCGCGCAGGGAACAAACGAACGAAGTGAGTTCGATTGAAGCATTCTACCCGGTTGAAAATAAAAATTTATAATTTTTATTTTCAAAAACCGAGGAATGCGCCAGCAAGGTGTGAGAAAATTTAATATAAATAGTTTATTTTTAATTACAAAAGTTGACATAATTGACGATAAAGAAAAAACAGAGTATAATTATGTTATAAAAATCTTATAGGAGGCTGAAAGAATGAATAGAGCAATATACGCAAAGTATTTATCTGATTTAGCAGCTAATGAAAAGGTAGAGTTTCCGAGTCGGAAAGAGATGATTGAGTTCTTCTCGATGATGATGGGAGAAATCTACCAAATGTACCTCAACGCTTCTGCAGTAATTCCATCTGCTGAAAAAACAATTAGACTTTCCGGAGAGCCTGAATTGATTACTTTTTTAGCAAAAGAGAAACTGGAGAATCTGGTCCCATCATCAAATAGTACAGTACTTTTCTTGAAAAAGAAAATGGGACTGAAATTGCGGAAATTGAGACTTTCTACAAAGGCATCTGAAAATGCTTTTTATGATTACTTATTAAAGTCTCTGGGACAGGGCGACAGTATCAATGACGTTTTTCCGACCAACATGGAGTTTGAGTTGGAGGGCGATACCGTTTTATACGGGAGATATTGTTAATAATTTACTTGTTCCAATCAAAAAACTCTCAAGGCGTGAGCCCTGAGAGTTTTTTCCGTCTAATATAATAATATACTAAACGGCTATGTAATAAAGCTAAATGTAAAATTGATTGGGTAAATAAACTATTTATAGGATAGCTCACTAATAAATAGAAAAATACATAAAGCTTTATTATAGCAATTTTAAGCGATTTATTATCATCAGATATGTAATATAATCATCACTTCCAAAATTATGCTTCCTTAAATTTGAGGGCGATGATTCATGCATATCTTCGATAGCTGTTCTAATGCTATATGAAATGGCAGATTCGGTTGATGAATATTTTATCGCTAGTTGTTTAAAATATTTTTTTAAGGTCAGTGTATTCATACATGAGTATGGATTTTCGTGTGAAAACACGATACAATCTAATATGTATCTAGTTCCACATAGATTGGGATTAAAATTTAAATTGATTAAGCAATTCATAATTCTTTTTTTATAATTTGCTAAATCCAACTTATGAGAATACAGACAGTTTTGTGAAAGAGATTTCAATTGATTACTTATTTTTTTTATAAATTCAATACTTTCACTGAGAATTGGAATTGATATATGTTCGTAATTTAAATCGTTTTTGATAGTTTCTAGGGAAGCATAACTACCAATTATTACGTGAGGTTGTTCATTTTTACAAAAAATAATACTTTTTTTGTTAACCTTATTTGTGATTCCAATGCACATAGCGTTTGGGCATTCAGCATTAATTTTGGTTACAACTTTATTTACATATTCATAATTCTCATATAATATAAAAAACGTAATCATAAATAATCCTTACATATATATTAACGATATGACTTTGCAAAAAGTTGCGCAAAAAAATAAAAAAATTTTAAGGAGAAGGAAAAAATGGAGGAACATAATTTAATAAAAGGCTTGAAAGATGGCGATAATGAAGACTTTAGATATATTTATGAAAAATATAAAGAAAAATTAAATAGTTATGTGTATTATAAGATTAAAAATAAATCTGAAGCTGAAGATTTGGTTCAAGAAATATTTACAAAAGTTTATAAGAATATAGGATTATATGATGAAACTCAAGGTACTTTTTATAATTTTTTATTAAGTAATGCGAATCAGATTATTGCAGAGTATTCTAGAAAGAATATTTCGAGAGAGCAGAAGGTGGATAAAGTTCAGCTGGATTATAATATTGCAGCTAATGATAGCGCTTTTGCGGTTTATGATAATTTTGATGGTGAGTATAATATAGAAGAATTGCTAGATGAATTACCACCTGATCAGAGAGAAGTTTTTATTCTTGTATGTATTAAGCACATGTCATATAAGGATGCTGAGAGACTTCTTAATAAATCTGATTTGAGTGTTAAATCATTATTATTTAGAGCAAGGAGTAATCTGAAAAAGAAAATTGCTAAAAAATATCCAGAGCTTGCAAGAGAATATGGATTTAAGAAGATATTGAAGATGATTGTTATTTGTTGTGTTTGTATTGGGGCGATTGGTGGATTTACATATGCAGCATGGAGAGTTTATCAAAATAGTCAGTATAAAAAGACTTTTACAATTGCTGATACACAACAAGATATTCAAGGAGAAACAGAAAGCGCTATTTCTAAGCAGGTTGCTTGCAAGAAAATAAATAATGATTTGCAAATTCTTGGTATTGATGAATTTGCAAAAGAAGACGATTTACATTTGCTTAGAGATTATAAATCTGATGAAATTTGTTGGGAATATAGAAATGAAAATATATTAGTTGATGTAGATGCTCAAAAGGGTAGATTAGTTAATTATTCTGATTTAAATAGTCAGGTTTCAACAATTGAATATAGTGAAGAATTATTGAATAGATTGAATGTTTTAAATGACTATGAAATGATGTCAGATGAGATTGTGGATGGAAATAGAGTAATAGAATATGCTAAAAGATATGGTGATATATTTAATAAATATCAAAGTACTACAGTTATTATAAAAAATAATAAAATTTTTAATATTAGTTCTGTATTTTACGAATATGAGGATAAGGAAATTGTTATTTCTAAAGAAGAAGCTTTAAAAATATTGAAGGAAAATGGAGTAGATGCTGATGATGTTGAATTGTCGATTGAGAATGTTGGATTATTGAATGGTGATAAAGTGGAAGAGACTAATGAAGAAATTTCTGAAGAAAATATTAACATGTTCGAATTTAGAAGAAGGCAAACAGATGTTAGAAAAGTTTGGAAAACAAGTATGAACGAACTTATCGATGCTAATACAGGAGAGCTAATAAATAATATTAAAAATGTTGAGATAAAAAATATGGGCAGCTAGTTATCTAGCTGCTCCAGTATATGTTGTACTACCATATAGTCTTATAGGTGTTGTTCCTGAACCTGGCACACGTGCAGCTGCATTTACAGCGGCATTTCTAACTGAACCTGAGCCAATATAAGTTAACCAAAAATAATAGCCAAAAGTTTCAGCATCAGCGACAGTTACACTTTTATACCATCCTAAGAAACATCTATTTGAATATCCTGTTGTGTGGAATGCATTTGCAAGTGTTGTAGATGCGGCACTACTTGCTGAATCTATGAAAACAAAATCCCAATTTCCAGAAATCATAGAACTATCTATAGAATATCCATAATAGTCATTAAAATATCCGTCACCACCGAATGTATGAACATACATTGCATAACCATTACCTGTATTTCCTATCCATTCACGCATAGAATCTCTTGTAATTGCCCCCATGCTGGAAGTACAAGAATAACCTAGTTTCCCTAAACCACTTACTGCATATCCACCGCAGTTATTGTAATAAGCACTTTTGCTATTTGAAAAAACTTTAGCGCTTGCTGAAGCATGGCATGTTGAAGTTAAAACTATAAGAAGAAGTAAAAAAATTGAAACTATTGAAATTATTTTTTTATTCATTTATATGGTCACCTCCAATTACATTATTGTTTTCTGCATCTACATAAACAATAGTATCATCAGATGATTGAATTACCCAAGTAGAATGAACTGCTGTATCAGAATTTGAATTATCATAAAATTTATTAGCTTTTTCCATAGATAAAGTTGCTGATTTTATTTCAGATGAGTCTATTCCTAGATTTTGAGCTGCTGTCATTTCAGCATCTTCTTTACTTATATTTACATTGCTTGATTTTGCACTTTCATTAAAAACTGTTAGTGCAACAATTTCATCAGAATCTGGAATGAAAAACATTTTTACAGATTCATATTTGTTATATATTCCATTATAATTTTTTTCAAAGTTTGCTTGCCAAATAAGATCATCAAATTTTTCTAAATATGTTAATTCATATTCAGTAGGCAAGTTTAATTCATTATATTTATTTAGAACATATTCTTTTGCACTTGAAGTGTTTGCATTTGACGTTGATTGAGTAGTAGTAACATTTTTGCTATAAATACCAACTAATTCGTTTTTTGTATTCATATTTACAAAGTATTTTGTGTTTTCAAACTCATATAAGTTTTCTTTTTTTAATTCATCGTAAACTACTTTAGAATTTACGTTAACAGAGTTTGTATCTAATTTTTCAAAGATTTCAGAGCTTTTAGATATACTAGCTGTACTAACTGTTTTTACTGTTTCTAATTTAGTTGAAGAAACAGAAGCGTATACAATAGTAGCTGTAATGCTTGCTAATAGTACAGCCAGTATTACAAGAATTTCAATTTTTTTCTTCATATAAAAATCCCCCTAATTGAAAATATTAATATAGCTATATTATGAGAATAA
>ULQE01028243.1_pt1 | contig 11860 bp, 7 predicted proteins | sample 1954171 | NCBI WGS metagenome assembly ULQE01 (sample SAMEA4835647, study PRJEB28245) | human gut metagenome | biome: gut microbiome; material: fecal sample | place: Denmark | collected 2008
CGCCCCAGCATCGATCCGGTGGTGTTGTTCAAGATGGTGCTGATCCAGCATCTGTACGGCCTTCCCTCGCTGCGGCGGACAGCGGACGAAGTCAGCGCAAACAATTGCTATCGCTGGTTTCTCGGTTATCCCTTGCAGGAGGAAACGCCGCATTTTTCCACGGTGAGCTATAACTTCCGGCATCGGTTCACCGAAGAGACCGTGGATCGGGTATTTGCGTGGATTTTGGATGAGGTAGCCAAGGCAGGCTATCTGTCTCCCAAGGCCGTCTTCATTGACGGTACTCACATCAAGGCCAACGCCAACACGAAGAAGCAGATGAAGGAACAGATCCCAGCGGCTGCCAGGCACTATGCAAAAGAATTGATGGAAGAGGTCAACGCGGATAGAGAGGCGCATGACAAGAAGCCCTTTGATGATGACAACGATCCTCCGGCCTCTCCTAGGAAGCACAAAGATAACACCTCTAAGAAGAAGCTGGCCCGCAGGAAGAAGCAAGGCTTTCGTACCGTAACGAAAAGCGTTACGGACCCAGACTGCGGCTTATTCGTAAAGGGCGAGCATAAGCGACAGTTCGCCTATGAGGCGCATACCGCCTGCGACAAGAACGGTTTCGTGCTGGAAACAGTCGTGACACCCGGCAATGTCCATGACAGCGTGGCCTTTGATGAAGTTTACGACAAAGTAACGGAAAATTTTCCACAGGTAGAGGCCGTTGTGGCCGATGCTGCATACAAAACGCCTCATATCTGCAGGAAAGTGTTCGGCGATGGCAGAGTCCTTTCCACAGCCTACAAGCGCCCGCAAACCGTGAAGAATGGACACGAGTGGTGGAAGTATGTCTATGATGAATTCTACGACTGCGTGATATGTCCCGAATACCAGCCCTTGAAATACAGCACCACGAACCGGGATGGATATAGGGAATACAAGAGCGATCCGAATATCTGCGCGGCCTGTCCGACCAGAGAACGGTGTACGCATTCCAGGGGCTGTATCAAAACGGTGCAGCGGCATATCTGGAAGGACTATGAGGAATTGGCGGACGATGCCAGATATACGCCTGCGTACGCACAGCTCTATAAGCGCCGAAAAGAAACCATTGAACGGGTCTTCGCGGACGCCAAGGAAAAACACGCGATGCGTTATACGCAATACAGAGGCTTGGCTCAGGTGACGAACTGGGTGAAGCTTAAGTTTGTTGCCATGAACTTGAAAAAGTTGGCCACATGGAAATGGAGGGACCTGTTGTCCTTGTTTCGCTTTGCTGTTTTTTCGCTCATATATGTTCGAGACCCAGTCTGCTCCTGAGTACAGACCGGGTTCCTCGACAGACTGAAGCGGGAGACTGGCATACAGTCTCCCGCTTCAACTATACAGAGAACTTGGGGTGCTGCGGTGAAAAGCAAAATATAAGGCTGTGGTAAAAGAAAGAGCGTATCCAGAGAATATTTGACGGCAATTATAGTGCAAAAGCTGGGCAGCGAGTTTCCTCGCCGCCCAGCTTTTTTAGGTAATGAACTGCGGTTGCCCCCCATTTGGGGCAGCTTAGAGCTTGAACATCCTGATACAATGAATCAGCGTTGCACTAAGCTCCTGGAAGAGATCCTCGTCAAAGATGCCGTTCACGCAGGACTCCTTGAACAGCAGCGGACGATACATCAAAAATATCTCTTCCTTCGCCTGTTGGTCACCGTCTTTTGCACGGAGCAATAGATCCTTGAAGTTCACTTTACATCCCTCCCTGTAGCTTCCTTGACTTTTTTGCAGACACGATGATATGCAGCCGCAACTCCCTGATACCCAAGGTCAAGCTCTAAAGCGAGTTCATGGAAGCTGCGTCCATGCAAAGCACGGGAAAAGAAGATATAGCGGTCTCTCTCGCTGATGCGATTCAAAACCTCCTCAAGCGCGGCATTTTCAATGCAGCAAAGCAAATCGGTCGGATCAGAAATGCCGGGAGACTCCTCAGTTGACAGATCATCCGGATCTGTCAGTACCTCTCTCGCCTGTCGGCGCTGTTTGGCGTGAAGATAGTCTGCCTTCCTGTGCGCAACCGCCGAGAGCAAATAGGCGGTAAATCCATTCTGGGTGATGTTGCTTTCCCCTTTTCCATCGTTTCTTATATACATCTTCGTTCCTCCGTTTCTGATTTTTGGGAAAATTTCAGAAACGGGGGACTGCGACAGCGATATCGCTCGCTTGCTAAATTCCGACAAAGTAAAAGAAAAGCGCACAGCAGACAATGCTGTACGTTTCTCTTTTTCCTTATCTGCCCCGCTATATCGGGGACGTATTCATCATCCTGAAAATAGAAGTTTCCTTCGTGCGAATAGAAAAGAACTTCAAATCGCAGGGCATAAACTGTTATGCTTCCAGAGTTCCTTTGGCTGCTTGGACGGCATCTGTTCTTTTCCTCTAATACAAGGATCTTCTTAGCGACCCTCCAGCTTGCTTACCTCTTTTTTCATGGTTTGCTTCACCCTCATTATGCAGATAATTTGTACTATCTTTCTAATCATTAGAAGTGAAACGGCATTTATTAGAAGCGTGGTTCCAATTAAAATAGTGCTAAAGAGACGAGCAAAACAGGTGGAAAGAGCAACCCGCAAACAAGGCGAATGGGAATCAAAAGAGTTTAGGGCAGCTCAAGGGCGCAAAAACCACAGCGCGGTAGTCTCCGCACCTGAAAACGATATGGAAAAGTGCAGATCAGACGGAACGCCGAAGCTGTTTGACAGAACGGTAGGAGTGAGAACCATGCAGAACGGCGGCCAGCGCAACCGCTAAAGCGGAGATGTGGGCTACTGTGTTGAGATTAGCAGCACTGCTGCCATTTCGAACCCAAAGTCTTTCTTGACCAGATGCCTTAAAACGGGAATTGTAACGCTCACATTCTGTACGCAAAGCATAGATACGCTTAAAATGCAGGCATTCCCTGTCAATGGAAAGTCTGTAGTCTGTTGGAATGGCCTTATACTTGGTACAGCCACGGTTCTTCTTGCCGTTATTCCAGTTCTTGTGGTTGCAGGGGCAAACACCGGTTTTGGACTGGCGGAAGGGGCAGCAGTATTTCTACGGCATCCCCCCTCCGCCATCGGTGGTCTTGCCATCCTTTCTTATGGCGAGACCAGCTTCACAGATAGGATTGCCAACGGACAGTTTTTCAGGGCTCTTTGTACCGCGCTTGTTTAACGGGATCACAGCCTCTCCCTCATAGGCGTCCTTCACCAAGTTGTAGACGGTTTTCACATCGTAGCCCTTATCGCCGAGGAAGGTACGCTCGCGAAGGAACAAAACGGCATTGGCAGGACGAAGAATGTCCGGAACAACTGATGCATCGGTTGTGTTAGCCAGTGTGGTCAATTCAAAGAGAGGCAGACCGGAGATGCAAAGATTGAACAGCATCAGGAAAGCCGCAATCCGGAGCCGTTGGAGATCACAGCAAAAGACATTGCCGCCATTCTGGTGGATGCCGCGATCAGTGAAGAAAAAGCCGAAGCGTTCCAAAGCTGCTGTAATGAGCGCTTTGGCGCTGGCGTTACCATAAATCCATTGAATCTGATCGACAGTGGCCGTTTTGAGGTAAAAACGGCCAACGCGACTATCTTTGTTGCGCCCGAGCAGAGTTATCTGCTGGAGACTCGTGTGATCGATGGGCGCAAATATCTGACGATCCCCGTCGAAGAGGAAATCGAGGTCAACGGCTTCGGTGTCCGCACCCAGGGAGAAAAGCAAGGCTGAATGTCCGATAACGCGGTCATAAAGTTAACAAGCAGGAAGCCTCTACCGTGGCAGAGGCTTCCTGCTTCTTTTAGTATACTTAGTATTTACCTGCAAACCACAGTATAGGAAGTGATATACCCTGTGTCTGAGCCTTTGCTGTTTCGCGCATAGACTGTCAGCGTTACGCGGTAGCTGACACCGGGTGTTCCTTGAAAGTAAGTTGTTCCAACATAATCCCATGTATTGTAATCATAGAATTCGGGGTGATCGGCGCCATACTGAGAATCATAGTAACGCCAATTACCGTTCACTTTCTGCTCGATTTCAACCTCAATGACACCTATTTTCTCCATTTTGCCCTTGCCATCAACAGTCATGGTAACTGCAATAGTGCCATTTCCGCGCGCCTCAATGCCGACGCTATAACTATCCAGATACGAACTAGAACGCATAGCATGCGCGATAGGCGCTCCAATTCTATCAACAGCAAAAGCTGTTATGTTCATGCTGAAAAGCATGGCGACCATCATCATAATGGACATAATCTTTCTTTTCATGACCATTCACCTTACCTTTTCATTGAATTGAGTCGATCATCTCTTTAATCTCGTCCTCGGATATCTGCCCGCTAATTGAGAAGAAAATACCTTCATTTTCCCAATCCGCTTTCATCCATTGCCTATCTGAAACAATAAAGAATTCTTCTTGATTGTGCTGATATGAAATTGCATCAGTATCTCGTTCTTCCGCAACTGTAATATCGGGAGATATAATCTTCAGGGCACGAATCACTATGTTTCCACGATTTGATTCATAAACCGCAACGCACTTTATTACCCCGTCCGAGGATTTTGCCGTTACAGATAGAATTGCATAATCTCTCGGTACCCATGTGGGCAGACCTTCTGTACTGATCCCGTTTGCCGCCAGAGCCTCATACATGGAATGATACTCGCTGGGATCGTCGTCAGGCAATTCCATGATGCCGGAAGGATTGGTATAGATCTGAATGATTCCTTCGGCCCATCGCAGGACAGCCTGAACAGGTTGGAATCCCATAGCGCTGGCGGTTATTATAAAGCAAAATGCCGCAGCTGCGGCAATAGCTGCCGCACGGAAAACGCGGGAAAAAGATCGACGAGTTCGGTTCCCATGTCGATTCCTTGCTTCTGCCGCAAGATCAGACTTGCAGGAGTTCGGTTCTTCTTCAAAAATCAACGGATGGGATTCTTCGAGTTTCGCCCATTTTTCTTCCGGGTCATAATGCTCTGTGACTGGTGCCTTTTTTTGCAATAGTGACAGATATTCCTCAATCCTGTCCGTATCCATCTCCTCCGCAGGTAAACTTAGCATTGCTTCTACTTCATTCAGAAGCTGCAAGTTAGATTTTTCCGTGATGGACGCGGAAGCAGAATCTGTTCGCTTTCTCCCGACAGCAGATTTATCGGGATGCTGGCTACCCAACATTTCATTACCCCCTTTACTATTTCATCTCATGAATTATCGGTTTTGTGACAATAATTTGATAATTATTTTGGCGTGCTGCCAAGAGGATCCTCCAGTAGTGTTCTGCACTTGCGGAGCGCTCTGGATAATCGCTGACGGCATGCCATTTCACTGATTCCAAAATGCTCTGCGAGTTCCAGAAATGAATGGCCTTTATCGATGCGAAGAAGGATGATCTCCTGCTCCAATGCGCTTAGCCCCATCGGAATATGACAGGTCATTGGAAGTTCTGTGAGCTCATGGCTCTCAGCGATATCTTCAATCGAAACCTCTGTATGATAAAAGCGGCGGCTTTCGCGCAAGGTCAAATTGTTCAATGTCTCAAAGAGCCACGCCACCGGTTTCTTGTGACCGCATACCCGTTCCGACTTGCAGCACGCTGTCAGAAAGGTCTCCTGTACCAAGTCCTCCGCAAGATGCCAGCCCCCTACGCGACGATATGTAAGCCGGACCATAGCATCAGAGTATTGAAGCATCAAATGATGGATGTACTCTCGCTGCTGCTTATCCATACAATCCCTTCCTTCGCAAAATCTCACCAAAAAATCAGCTGCCGTGCAATCAACAGCCGGCAGCTGATTTATTTGAACTGGTGGCTCTCGCCATGCTCCATAATCGTTTTGCACACAGACAGGCACAATTTGACCTGCTCCGGCGCGGCATCTTTCAACATGCTTGCAAATTCAACAGAAATGCTGACGTCCGGATGAACCGGAATGTTGCTTCCAAGCAGAGTGTAAAGATCAACGCGCAGTGCTGTCGATATATCCACCAGTAATGTCAGGCTCGGCTTCGTTTGACACCTCTCAACGTGGCTGATGTGCTGGGATGTAACACCGACCATTTCGGCAAGTTCAGCCTGTTTGAGATTGCAGCGGATTCGACATATTTTAATGTTGTTTCCGATTTCCTGATAATCAATCATACTTCAGCGTCTCCTGTAATACGCGCCACGGTACTATTCTGCCTATACGCATATTATACAGGGAGTCATTCGTACAATAAATCGACCATCAAGGCGTTTATCGCTCTTATAGATATAATGCGCATGATATTTTTGCATTTTCCCCGTGCGAAAACAATAGGAGTGCATCTGTACGGATGATCATTACGGTGCAGAGAAATGAATGGCATGCGTCACAAAAAATCGCAGAAAAAATCGAACTTCTTGTCACAAATCGACACTGTCAGGAGATGAATATAGTGAGGGCGCATTTTTGGAGGAGGTGGTCATTGGGGCAACATCCGCCGCAGACCCACTGTCATGTATCGTAGAGAGGAGAATATCAAATGAAGCTAAAACGATCCCGAAACAAATTCATTTCGATGCTGCTTACGCTGGCAATGCTTTTGACACTGTTCCCTACCGCAGTCTTTGCCGAGGATACGGCGGCTGACCGACCGGCCAGCACCGAATTTAAGATCATGGGACTGTACGCTCTCCGGGATAACGGGCGGCGTGTGTCCTTCTTCTCTTATGAGTCAAGAGACAACGCATTCCTGACAAAAGCCAATATGACCTATCCCGACTCCTGGTTCAAGCTGATCTATGTGATCGAGAGATCACAGCCGGTCACGCTGGAACTGTATGAGATGAAGGATGAACCCGCGTATATGGATGAAGATATTGTTTCCATGCCGTATGCGCCGGAGGATGATGCGGATGGACACGGAAAACTCCAGAGCGAGGAGTTCCTTGGCCGCCGACTAGGCGTACTGGTGGGCGTTCCGGTGCAGGAAAATATTGCCCCGCTTCAGGAGGGGGATGACATTTATACGGCGGAGCAGGTGAGCTATTCGCCTATCGATGAAGATGAGTGGCTGAATATCGTCTATCAGACGATCCGCGGGAAGCGTCAGCCGGAAGTGATTGAGGATTTCTACGCTTTTGGCTTTGAGGGCAATCGCCTCGCCGGACTGGACGATGCGGCTGCAACGGTGAGCCTTGATGAGCTCCCTGCCCCGGAAGATATGGCAGAGACAGACGCTCTGCTCCCCTCGGAAAATCTAGATGCTCCAAATCCGGAAGCAAATTTGCCCACTGACATCAACGATGAAGCAATGGATACGGAAAAATCTCCTGCCAATGAGACATCGGAGGATGGGGCTTCCGAGGAAAGCCTGACAACGGATACGGAGTCTGCAACGGCGATAGAGGAGTCCTTTGCTCCCTCTGCAAATGCGAAACCATTGGAAGATGATGCGGACACGACACCTGCCGATGCGGATACGGTGGATTCGGAGGCGGTGGAAACGGATAAGGCAGATGTGCCGGTGACAGCAATTGAGGACGAGCCTTCTGCAGAAGAATCTGTTGAAGCTGTTTCGGACGTGGAACCGGAGGAGCAGCCGGAGATCAATGCGGAGATCGACTATCTGCCGGAAAGTTCTGTCCTGCCCAGCGCACACGCTTTCTTCGGCTTGACGGATGCTGCCGAAGAAAGTGAAAACACCATCCAGAATATAGTTCTGTGGGACGGCAGTTACAGGGATGACAGCGGCAGCCTCACCCGTATTTCCAGCGGCGGCCGCTACGTCATCGTCATGCAGCCCTGCACGCCCCGGACAGCGATCTACAACAGCTTCCTCGGTTTTGATGTGCCGGAGAAAGGTGAGGCCATTGACACTTTTGAGACGATCAATTCCTGGGATGATCTGATCGCAATTCGGGATGAACTGGCCTGCAGCGGCGACCCTGTGGATCTGCTCAGCGGCAGTTTTACATGGAATTACCGTGACCTTGCGCTGTACGGCAAGGATGATCTGGAATTTACACGTTACTACGAATCTGTCCACGCGGATGAAAATTACGGGCTCGGCGGCGGCTGGACGTCCAACTTCTCCTATGCGCTGGAGTTTGACGGCCGTTCCGTGATCGCCCATTTGCCGAGAGCCGTTACGCTTTATTTCCCAATCGGCTTTGACGGCAGCTTTGACACCTGCGGTGATTACTCGCTGGCACAGACAGGCAGCGGTTACGCCATGACGGATAAGGCGGGGACGATCTACCGCTTCGACAATAGCGGCCGTATTCTGAGCATCGTCTATCTTAGTGGGAATACGCTGTCCTTCCAATATGACGGTGACAAGCTCCGGAGCGTGTCTAACGGCACCGGCAGCTTTACATTCTCCTACAGCGGCGACAATATCGCTACGGTGACGGACAGCGTGGGTCGCAGCATCCATCTGTCCTATGACGGCGGCCTCCTGACTGAAGTGGAAAACCCAGACGGAGACAGTCTGCGCTATGCGTATGACGGCAACGGGTATCTCAGTTCTGTTCAGAATCTCAAGGGTGAGATCTATGTAGAGAATGAATATGACGCACAGGGCCGTGTAGTCCATCAGTATGCCGTAAACTTCGGCACCTTTGATTTTACCTACGATTTCGATGGGCGGCACAACACCTGCACCGGCGAGGACGGCTATTTCCATGAGATCTGGTTTGATGAGCAGGGCCGGATCACCAAGTCTACAGATGCCAGCGGCAGCCAGACGGTGACCTATAACGATCTCAATCAAGTCACCAGCCGGACGGATCGTGAAGGCAACCGCACATCCTATGCCTATGATGCCGCGGGCAACAAAACCAAAATCACTTACGCAGACGGCACTTATGAGCGGTTCGAGTACGACAGCAACCGGATGCCGACCATGATCCGTGACCGCAACGGGAATACGAGCTACTATACCTACGACCATCAGGGCAATATGACTTCCGCTACCGATGGCCGCGGAATGACCCGCTCCTATGTCTATGATGCCGACGGCAATCTCACTTCCGCAGCGGATGCGCTTGGCGCGCAGACGACCTACACCTATGACGCTCAGGGTAACTGCACGTCCATGACAGACCCGCTGGGCAATGTGACCGCCTATATTTATGACGGGCAGGGCCGCCTGATCACAGTCACCGACGCCATGAGGTCAGTCACTTCCTATGAGTATACCGAGGCCGGCAAACTGGTGAAGGTCATCGGCGCCGATGGCAGCGAGCAGACCTACACGGTGGATGGCAACGGCTTCAACATCAGCGAAAGCGACCGCATGGGCCATGTCACCACCTTTACCCGTGACGCGCAGAACAATGTGACCTCTATCACCGATCCGCTGGGCAATGTGACCCGCTATACCTATGATGACAGCGGAAATCTGACCACAGCAACAGACGCCAACGGAGCGGTCACCCGCTATACCTACGATGCTGATGGCCGTATTGTTTCCATGACCGATGCCCGCGGCAATACCTGGCGCTATGCTTATGATCGGAACGGTCAACTGGTTTCCACCACCGATCCTGTCGGCGGCGTCAGTTCTACCGAGTACAACAGCGTTGGACGTACTGCCTCCGTCAAGGATGCCAACGGCAATACCACCCAATATACCTATGACGGCGTCGGCAGCCTTACAAAGATCACCGATGCACTCGGCAAGAGCACCGTCAGCGAATACGATGCCAACGGCAACCTGACCGCCGCTACGGATCGCCACGGCCAAACCACCCGCTATGCTTACGACGCGGAGAACCGTTTGATCCGCATGGAAGATGCTGAGGGCAGCACGACCTCCTACACCTATGACGCTAACGGTCAGATGACCAAGACCACCTCTGCCATGGGCGCGGAGACTTCCAGCACTTATGACGCGCTGGGGCGTCAGATATCCTCGGCGGATGCACTGGGCCATGTGACCGGCTACGAATATGATGTGCTGGGTCGCGCCACGAAGATCACCTATGCGGATGGCGGCTTTGTTGCCTACACCTATGATGCCAACGGTCAGGTTTTGACTGCCACCGATGAACTGGGCGGCGTGATCTCCTATGCCTACGATGCCAATGGCAGACTGATCGAGATGACGGACGCCATGGGCGGCAAAACGGCATACGCCTATGACGCTGTCGGCAATGTGACTTCTGTTACCGATGCTCTGGGCGGGAGCACAACCTATCGCTACGACGAAACAGGAAATATAACCTCGGTTACAGACGCCAACGGCAATACGACCGGCTATTCCTATGATGCGCTTGGCCGCGCTGTTGCCGTTACGGACGCCAACGGCGGCGTGACCCGCGCGGAGTACGATCATAACGGGAACATTGTCAAGGCTGTCGATGCCGAAGGAAATGCCACTACTTATGTCTATGATGCGCTGGATCGTCTTGCCAGTTATACCAACGCGGAGGGCTATACCTTCTCCTTCCAGTATGATAACGAGGGAAATACGGTTGCCTCTACTGACGGTAACGGCAATACCACCCGCTATACCTACGATGGACTGAACCGCGCAGTCTCCAGCACCAATGCCGAAGGCAATACCGCGTACAATACCTATGACGCAGATGGCCGTATGGTAAAGTCCGTGAATGAAGAGGGTGCGGAAACCGCCTATGCCTATGATGCGGATGGTCGTCTGATCTCCATGACGGATGCCCTGGGTAATGTTACCGGCTTTGAGTACGACAGCAGGGATCGGGTCATCAAGGTCACCGATGCCAAGGGCAATGCGACCACATTCACCTATGATCTGGCAGGCAATGTCAAGAGCGAGACCAATGCCAAGGGCGTTGTGACCAGCTATACCTACGATGCCAATGGCAACCTCACCTCCATGACGGATGCTGCCGGCACCGTGACCTATACCTATGACGCCCTGAATCGGGTTACCAGTGTGAAAGACCGCCGTGGCAATACGCAGTTCTTCACCTATGATGCCACAGACCGCATCGTGCAGGTCAAGGACCGCAACGGCAATGCCACCCGGTATGTCTATGACGGCAATGGAAATATTGTAAAGACCATCGATGCGCTGGGCACGGAGTCCGTATTTACCTACAATAAGAATGACCAGCTCATTTCCACCGACCTCCACCGTGTGGATGCCCTCAATGGCGTGGACTCCCACGAGATCACGCTGTATGAGTACGATGGTCGGAATCTGGTCACGAAGGAGATCAACGCGCTTGGCGACAGTACCGTTTATGTCTACGACGGCAACGGCAATCTGGTTTCCAAGACCGATGCGGATGGCTATGTGACCCAGTATTCCTACACCGCCCTTGATTTGGTGAAGAAAATCAATTACAATGGGGCAAAGGAGGTCTCCTACCAGTATAACAAGGTCGGCGAACTGGTGCAGATGGATGACTGGACCGGCACCAACACTTTCGAGTTGGACCTGCTGGGCCGCCTCCAGAAGATGACCGACCACAAAGGCAATACGGTTTCCTATACCTATGACGCCGTGGGCAATCAGACCGGCATTACCTATCCGGACGGCAGCAAGACCCGCAGCTTCTACGATGCGGTGTATAACCTCACCAGCGTCATTGACGCGGATGACGGCACCTATGCCTATGTCTACGATGATGCCAACCGCCCTGTCAAGCTGACCTATCCCAACGGCTGGATCGAGCAGTATACCTATGACGCCGAGGGCAACCTCCTCAAGACGGTGGACACTGATCCCTTCCAGCTCTACAACAAAACGCCCAAGGTCAAGTATGAGTACACCTACGACGCCGAGGGCAATGTGCTGACGGAGTTCCAGCGGGACAGCGACGCCACGGAAAATCTCAAGAGCCGCACGGCCTTTACCTATGATGCATTAAACCGGCTCACCGGCAGCA
>ULQE01044297.1_pt1 | contig 11836 bp, 7 predicted proteins | sample 1954171 | NCBI WGS metagenome assembly ULQE01 (sample SAMEA4835647, study PRJEB28245) | human gut metagenome | biome: gut microbiome; material: fecal sample | place: Denmark | collected 2008
GTGAGGAAACCATTCACGAAAGACATCGTCACCGTTACGAAGTAAATAACTACTACCGCGAAGATTTACAGAAATCCGGCATGAAGCTTTCCGGCCTGTCTCCGGACGGACGCATCGTAGAAATGTGCGAGCTCCCATCACATCCGTGGTTTGTAGCAACACAGGCTCACCCTGAATTTAAGTCCAGACCAAACCGTCCACATCCATTGTTTAAGGGATTTGTCGGTGCTGCTTTGAACTATCAGGACAGCCATCAGTAATATACTTCCTATATAGACGATATATCCAAAAAGGAGCTACGCACTAATTGCTTAGTGCGACAGCTCCTTTTTATGGTATAAAGAAATTTGCGTTAATAATTAGACCACACCTTTGCCTTGTCGGCATACGCCTCCATCTGTGGATGCTCATATTTTTCCATCTGCAGATCACGGTTGGAATTGCGGAATACATAAAAGCTGCCATCAATAAACAGTCCGCGGCACCAATAATCTGCACGACCTTTGGATGTTGAGCAGAGAACCTGAGTTACAGATTCATCTGCAGTATAATGCAATAGCGGATACTGCAAGCCTTCCGCATTATACGTTGCAAATCCCAAGTAAAATCCTTTCTCCGTCTTCTGCACTAAGATTTTTGTATGGTCTGCTAATGCGCTGGAATCATGCTGCCGCAAACCATAACTTGCAACCTGTTTGATGTCAGATCCCTCCGTTGCCTGAAAAACCGTCATATCCAGTTCTCCGGTTGTTGTCTTCCCGAGTGAAAAGATCATCGATGGATCCGATGGGAACAAATGCAGATAATGAACCTCATCGGCTAATTTGATCTGTGCGAGGACCTGTGGATCTGCTTCTGCTGCCATTGATACCTGTATCATTTTACGGTCATCATTTACCACCAAATATAATGTCTTGTTCAGGAAACGTGCACACTGCACCGTTTCCCCTTTGCATATTTCAGAACTTGTTCCAATCTCCTGCAGCGAATCATCCAGTGCATATACACTGACATTGCGGGAACTCTCTTCTTCTCCGCAGAGCATTTTGAGCTGCCCCGTATAATGTGCAAGTAATTTCCAGTTAAAAGGTACCTCTGCCTTTTTCCATTTCCACTCTGACTTATAATGATGCACCGACATACACAGCCACAAATGTCCACCCTGCTCTTTAACCGCAAATCCCTCTCCTACAATTCCTTTGACAATATGGGTCGCTGTTGCTTTCACTGTCCCCTCTGAATCCACAACAAACTTGGTGATTCCGGTGCGTTCTGTCTCATCGAACCGCTTCGCAACGGTTCGGCAAAGCACATATACATTTTTGCCGGACATGTATACTTTCATCGCCGTTCCTGCTAACGCTTTATGACCGACCGGCTCTAACTGCGTATGATCTGCCATGCGGTAACTGCACACAAGCGTATACCCCGGCTGATACAGATCCCGCTGCCAATATACATCCTTAACCGCCAGCTTTTTGTCATTAATTTGCGGATCTTCAATGCTGATAACACCATCGGCATCGGTATATGGTTGCATCACAGAGGCAATGATCAACTGCTCTCCGGATACGCGTGTGCAAAGATTTTGACCGTTTTGCCGAAGCATCTTGCCAGCCTGTGGTTTCTGAGGATCCGATACATCGATCGGTATCACATAGGTCTGTGCTCTCGTATTCTTCACATATAGCAAGCTCTTTCCACACCACATCAGACCATCTTCATAGCTAGCACTTTCATCGCCGTACAGATCATCTTCACTACTGGCATTCTGATATGGATCATTAATTTTAAGGGATACTTTGCCAACTTCCTCGCAGATACCATTCTTCTCTCGAAGAATGTACAGTTGATCCGTCGCACCCTCTTGATCCGTAGCATTGCTCCTTATATAGGAGCCATCGTTATAATAAAGCACATAGATCAAACCATCCTTCGTCAGGATCTGATCCATCTCTGCCTCATCTGCATTTTCTGTGTTGGTCGTACTATCCTGTGTGACCAGTTCAGGCCAATCTTCCTGCGTAGAACCCGGCTCTCTGTCTAATACCCCTTCACTGACAGAGGATGCTGCCGACTGCATTAAACTTCCCAGCGAACAGTTATATGCCATTGGCAAAGGATCTGACTTAAACGGATCCTCATAAAATTCATAGCGGGATACCACCTTTTGCTGTGCTTTGATCACACGCCCAAAACTTTTTTCAATCTGTTTATAACTTGACGCTGTTTGAAGAGACCCTTCCGCTCTCCAAGCAAGTAAAAAGAGCACTCCCGCATATAGCATCTGAATAACGATTGCAAGTATGACTGCGATCAATACATAGCGCAGGATCTTCCTCCATCTTCCTCCCTCCGGCTGCTGATCCTCCTCATATAGGGACATATTCTTTTTTAATGTGGTTTCCATTAGATTATTTTCGCATCTCATAATCTTCTCCTCCCTTCAAACTTTCTGCTTTCGCTATATATATTACCGGAAAGGAGGCAAAAACCGCCTTATATATATCCTAAACATTGTGCGTTGGTACCATAAAAAATATCATCGCGTCCACCAAGCATTTTGCAGAATTCTTCTATTCGCTCCCAATTGTTGTTTACATCAAACTCATAGCTATGTCCCCACACATAAAACAACATTGGTTCCTCTGGTTTTGCAGCCAAAAACTGTTCTGCCAGCTCAAACAACTTATCATCGTTATGATGACAGGTTGCATTAAGCCTCAGCGGATCCTGTGGCAACGTAAAACTATGTGTACTCTCTACCGTCCTTCCGTAACGAATACCAATATCTTTCAAATACGAAACGACCGGATCCGGTACATCACCATAAGCGTAAGCCATGCCAACCGGATATTTTCCATATAGTTTCTCAATGTTACGGGCATCCTGCAAATATTCCTGCGAATAATCTTCCGGTTTGATACCGGAGGGCGATGCATGTGTCAAGCCGTGCAAAGCGATCTCATGTCCCTCATATAATTTTGCCAGTCCCTCCTGCTCCATGCGGGCGATCTTTATCCCCTCGATCTCAAAATTACTCTCTGGAGACTGAATTCCCGTATTCAGATTAAAGGTTGCTTTCATACCATATTTATTAAATATCTCCACCAAGCGCTCATCCTGATAAATACCATCATCATAACTAAACGTTAACATTTTCTTACACATACTCATCCGTCCTTCCTTGTGCTTTATTCTTTCCTCTATTTATTTCCAAAGTGCGATCAATGTCCGGAACAGCTTCTGCGGATCGATCGGTTTGACCAGATGTGCATTCATTTCTACCGCCTTACTGCGCTGCACATCTACATCAAATACGTTGGCTGTCAGTGCTATGATCGGGATTAATCTTGCATCCGGCCGCTCCAGCATACGTATCTTCTTACTTGCTTCAATACCATCCATGACCGGCATCTGTATATCCATTAGGATTGCATCATAGCTATATGGAGCACTTGCTGCATACAACTCAACCGCCTCTTTGCCGTTTTTGGCCCGTTCCACCTGTATTTGCTTGCTCTCCAGCAATCTGGTCACGATCTTGGCGTTTAAGTCATGATCTTCAACAAGCAGTATTCGATGATCCCAAAGCAATTCCTCTTGTATTGCACATTTTTCTGCCGATTGTTCCTCCTCTGCTTCTTCCGCAAGCTGAAATGGCATCGTTACAAAAAACTCTGTTCCCACACCCAACTTACTGGAGCATCGTATTGTTCCACCCATCAGTTCAACCAGGTTCTTTACGATTGATAACCCTAGTCCCGTTCCAATGTTAAAGGTATTGGTATCATTTTCTTCCTGTGCAAAGATTTCAAACATATGCTCTTGAAATTCCTCACTCATTCCGGTTCCTGTATCCTTAACTTGAATAGTCACTAAGTATTTGTCGCCAATGATTTCACGCTCTATTGCACGAAAATATACCGTACCACCGGGTGGTGTAAACTTGATCGCATTTGACAGCAGGTTGCTAAATATTCGCTGTATACGCACCGGATCTGCATACACGGTATGAATATTTTCACCCGGTTCAAATACAAGATTGATTCCTTTGTCGGCACATGTAACTCCAAATATCTGCCGCATATCCTGTATGATATGCTGGATATCGATCTTCTTGAGATGCAATTCCAGTTTACCGGATGCCAACCGGTTGGTATCCAAAATGTCGTTAACCAGATTCAGCATAAAATGACCGGAAGATATAATGTCGTCCAAATATTCCTGTACCATATCCGGAACTTCATCTCCGAAAAGCTTCGCAAGCTCTGCCGCCCCAATAATTCCATTCAGAGGAGTTCTGAGATCATGACTCATGCTTGACAGGAACTCATCTCTGGCATGACTGGCACGATTGGCAATTTCCAATGCCCGCTGCAACTCTGCATTTTGCTTTTCCTGTTCGGACATGATATCTGTAACATCTCTCTGCACCATCACAATGACGCTCTCATCATTTTCCAAAAAGAAAGCAAAAATACGCTTAGTACGTACACCAAGTTCCTCATCCTGTGCGTGATACATAAAATCCCAACTGAGTCCGTGTTGGATCCGGGCATGTATTACTTCCCACGACATCTGCGCATTGATGATTTCTCTTTCCTCCGGAATGACCAGATCGATCAACTGTTCTTGCAGTTTCTCCACCTTTTTCTTACCCTCAAACGAAGCATCTACCTGATAACATTCATACCGAGTAAAGATCTGACTGTCATTCGCTGCCGTATTCCAATATGCGATGAAGTCGATCATTGAATCAACTACCTGCCCACGAACAAGTTCTTTTATGACATTACGATCTACATCCTGCAGCGATACAAAGCCATATATATCTTCCCCCTCGCGTGCCGTCATATCTAAAACAATCTTCATCCACAGCGTTTTTCCCGAAAGACGTTTACTACGAAAGGTATAGGATACCTGCCTCTGCCCGCTTTCAAATAAGTGGATCAGATTATTTCGATGAAAAATACGGGTAAATTCCTTTTTTTGCTCCTCATCGGTAATATGGTCGATCATAACACCAAACGGATCATTCTCCCTCTCATGAATCAATACATATTCTCCGGCATAGTCTAATACTTTCCATGCTGTAATATTGATTCGTATAACCGATGTCATATTATTAAAAAGGAGTTGATGATACATATTCTCCTGACTAAAACGCTTTTCCTCTTCCTTTTCTTTCGTAATGTCTAATGCCGTAGCTGCGATCATCGTCGGTGCTCCCTGCTCCAACCGGATCAATTCCGCCCGACCGGACTCGGTCATCAATCTACGTGGTTTTCCTGCATTTCGCTGTGCTACCGCAGGCACTCCAAAATCTTGCTGCATTTTAGAGTTATAAGTGATCGTATTGGCATCAATATCATACAAAGCATAATAAACACCACACTGATCCATCGCTGTCCGCATCGTTTTAATGTTGTGCTGCAGCTTTTCTTTCATGCGCATACGTGATGTCACATCTTGATATAATGCATAAACGATCGTTTCACCATCCGACCGATACTGAAACTGAAAATTAGCCTGAAACCAGACATACTGTTTCAACTTCCGTCTATAAAACCGTGCCTTGATTTCTAATGTATCCCTTTTATCAATAATTGCCTGGTCAAAACTGCTGTAAAGGTTCTCTCTATCATCCGGATGTATCTGCAGCAGCTCTTTACAAGTACTGGTCTGAACATCTTCTTCTGTCACCCCAAGTATGTCACGCATTTTAGCGTTGAGCGCTACCGTACGCAGACATTCCCCATCATGTCTAAATATTCCGATACAGCCCGGCATCCACTCAAACAACTCGCCCTTCCAATCTATCATAAATGTTTCTATCCTCCTCCCTGACATCTTCTCTTTATTATACCTGTACTTTGCGTTATCGCCAACCTATTCCCCCATAATTTTCTATGAAAGTAAAAAAGCAAAGCCAGCGCTTTGCTTTACAAGAATTGCTATAGCAATTCTTAGCATTATCACACTACGCAACAGCATTTTTCTATGAAATCAAAAAAGCAAAGCCCCTCTTCCCTGTCATCATAGATCCATAACAGGAAAATGGGGATTTGCCTTTGTTGTATAACTTCGAATTGCTCTATTTACGTCAATTACAGTCTCTTTAAGAGCTCTTCTCTCTCTGCCTCATAGCCTGGCTTACCAAGCAATGCGAACATATTTCTCTTATAGCTCTCAACACCCGGCTGGTTAAATGGATTTACACCAAGGATATATCCACTTACACCGCAGGCGAACTCATAGAAGTAGAATAACTGACCCAAATAATATTCATTCTGTGCCGGAACCTTTACGCTCAAGTTTGGTACACCGCCATCAACGTGTGCCAACTGTGTTCCCTTCATCGCACTCTTGTTGATGAAGTCAAGGTTCTTGCCAGCCAAATAATTTAATCCATCAAGATCAACCGGCTCTTCCTGAATCGTTACATCTAATGTCGGCTCTTCTAATTCCATAACTGTCTCAAACATGATACGGCTTCCGTCCTGAATGAACTGTCCCATGGAATGCAGATCTGTTGTCAAATCAACTGCTGCCGGGAAAATACCTTTCTGATCTTTACCTTCGCTCTCTCCGTAAAGCTGTTTCCACCACTCAGCTACATAGTGGAATGCAGGCTCATAGTTGCAAAGGATCTCCACAGATTTCCCCTTGCGTAATAAGATATTACGGATCGCAGCATACTTCATAGAATCATTGTCTGCGAAATCTTTGTCCAAGCAAAGTTCACGCATGGATGCTGCACCTTCCATCAACTTAGCAATGTCTGCACCACTAACAGCAATTGGAAGTAAACCAACTGCGGTAAGTACGGAAAAACGTCCTCCGACATCATCCGGTACAACAAAGCTCTCATAACCTTCTTCTGTAGCAAGGTTCTTCAACGCACCTTTCTGCTTGTCCGTTGTTGCATATATTCTCTTAGCAGCTTCCTCTTTACCATATTTCTTCTCTAACATTTCCTTGAAAATACGGAATGCAACAGCAGGCTCCGTCGTAGTACCGGACTTGCTGATAATATTTACGGAAAAGTCACGATCACCGATCACGTCGATCAACTGTGACAGATATGTGCCGCTCAAATTGTTACCACAGTAATAAATCTCTGGTGTTTTACGAATTTCTTTGGACACATTGTTATAAAATCCATGTCTCAAGAACTCAATTGCTGCTCTTGCTCCCAAATAAGAACCGCCGATACCGATTACCAAAAGCACTTCTGAATCAGACTGAATCTTCTCAGCAGCTTTCTGGATACGTGCGAATTCTTCCTTATCATAATCAATCGGAAGGTCAATCCATCCTAAGAAATCACTTCCTGCTCCTTCTTTGCTAAGTAATAACTCTTTTGCGTCGTTTGTAATTTTCTCCATTGATTTGATCTCGTCTGCAGAAATTACGTTCTCTGTCAGAGAGTAATCAAAAGTAACCTTGTTTGCCATGGTTTCCTCCTATCCTTCCTTGTTGCAGTCTCTATACTCGGTCTATCCTTTGCGGGATTCCTCAGCCACAAAGCATGAATCCCGGTTGGTTGTATTCAACCTTATATATTCTAATCAATTCCTGTCTGTAAATCAAGTGTTAATTTCTTTCCTGTTCCAGATTTCCAAACTTCGTCAAGTTCGCTAACCATGCCAGTTTCACCGATCCTGTCGGGCCACTACGCTGTTTTGCGATAATGACCTCTGCCACACCTTTTTCCTCGCTGTCCGGGTTATAATATTCGTCACGATACAAAAACATAACCATATCGGCATCCTGCTCGATCGCTCCGGACTCACGCAGATCAGAAAGCATCGGTTTCTTGTCCGGGCGCTGCTCAACTGCACGTGATAACTGTGATAAAGCGATCACCGGAACGTTTAATTCTCGCGCCATAACTTTGAGAGAACGGGAGATTTCCGAAATTTCCTGCTGTCTGTTCTCGCCTTTGCGCTTTCCACTGCCCGACATCAACTGCAGGTAATCGATAATAACCAGATCTAATCCCTGCTCGATCTTTAACTTACGGCATTTGGAACGAAGCTCTGTCGCCGTGATTCCTGATGTATCGTCAATCACAAGATGCGAATTACCAATCCGCCGGACACTGCCCACCAGTCTGTCCCAGTCCTCGTCTTCCAGATTACCGGTTCTTATCTTTTGGGAGTCAACATGAGAATTCATCGAAAGCATTCGTTTCACAAGCTGCTCCTTACTCATTTCCAAGCTAAACATCGCAATCGTACTCTTGCTATGCAATGCAATATATTCTGCCAGGTTCAGTACAAACGCCGTCTTACCCATAGCCGGACGTGCTGCGATCAAAATCAGATCGGACTTTTGCAGACCCGCTGTCTTGTAATCCAAATCCCGAAATCCGGTCTCCAATCCGGTAATATGCCCTTTCTGTTTCGCCGCCTGCTCAATACTATCTAAGGTACGCAAAACAACATCTCGAATCGGTTCAAACTCACTGCCGGTACGCTGCTGCATCACCTGAAAGATATTTTTTTCAGTCGCATCCAAAATATCTTCTAACGGTTCTTTGTCCATATAACAAGTACTGGCAATCCTCTCAGCTGTCTGTATCAGCCTTCTAAGCATCGCTTTTTCTTTGACGATTGTGGCATAATACTTCACATTTGCAGAAATCGGCACACTATTTAGCAAACTGCCAATGTATTCGACACTGCACAATTCCGGCGGAGCTTCTTTTTCACGAAGCTTGTTTTGCAGAGTGATCAGATCTGTACCAATTCCACCGCGAAACAGATCGAGCAATGCCTCAAAAAGTATGCCATATTGCCCCTGATAGAAATCTTCTGCTGTCAGCATCTCTGAACATACCAAAATGGCATCCCGGTCCATGATCATCGAGCCGATCACCGCTCTCTCCGCCTCAATATTATGCGGCGGAATCCGTTTGATCACTGCTTCTTCCATCTACGTTTCTCCTTTTGTGCGATTATACCTCTTTGACGATTACCTTTAACTCGCCCGTTACCTTAGGATGCAATTTGATCGGAAGTGTAAAGATGCCCGGACTTTTGATCGGATCCTGCAGCACCATCTTCTTTTTGTCCAATTCATACCCAAGCTGCTCTTTAGCTGCAACTGCCAATTCTTTGGTCGATACCGACCCAAAGCTTCTTCCACCGGAGCCGGTCCTAATGGATACGGTGATCGATTTTTCTTTCATCTCCTCCGCAAATGCTTTCGCTGCCTCTAATTTTTCCTTTGCCAGCTTCGCCTCGTGCTGTTTCTGCAATTTCAGGTCATTTTTATTCTTTGCGGTAGCCTCTATACCAAGATTTTTCTTCAACAAGAAATTTCTTGCGTATCCTTCATTAACTTTAACCAGTTCACCCTTTTTCCCCAATGATTTTACATCTTCTAATAAAATTACTTCCATGTCTTTATCCCCCGTTTCCGTCTATTTGCCAAAAATGTCAACACCACTACATATGCCTCTGTCCGCATCTCATTGCCAATCATCACAGCTAAGCCGGATTTCTATTGCCGATTATCGCGGCTAGTCTGCATCTCCATTAGCGATCATTGCATCGATCAATGCACGGATCTGTGCTTTTGCACTCTCCACATCCAGTCCCGGAATCTGCGCACCGGCCATATTAATATGACCTCCGCCGCCGAGTTTTTCCATCATTAGCTGCACATTCAGCTCATCGATAGACCTTGCGCTTACAAATACTTTGCCGTTGTATTTTGTCAATACAAATGATGCCTTTACCTGTTCGATATTCAACAGGGAATTGGCAATCTTTGCACCAAGCACTGTCGGTGTCTCCACCCCACGAGACTCACTTTCTGTGATTGCATAGTGGTCCAGATACAATTCCGTATTCTGAATGGCCTCTGCTTGTATTTTGTACTCATTGATATCCTCACGAAACATCTTGCGGATACGCACAGAATCAGCACCGTTCCGTTTCAGATAGGCCATTGCCTCGAACGTGCGCACACCTGTCTTGTCCGTGAAATAATTCGTATCGATCATTACACCGGCATACAACGCTTCTGCCTCGGCTGCACGCAGCTTCAATCCGCCGCCAATATACTGACAGATCTCTGCCACCATTTCACTCGCTGACGATGCATATGGTTCAATATAAAACAATACGGCTTTTGCAATCGCATCACCGGCCTGTCTGTGATGATCAATCACCACAATAGACTGCGCCAATTCAATAAGCTCCGGACACTCTGTATGTTCTCCCTTGTTGACATCGACAATAACTAACAACGTAGTCTCATCCACAAGCCTGACCGCCTCTTCGCCACTTACGAGCATATCGTCATCATAATCGTTCGTATAAAAGCGTTCTTTTAACGGGCGTACCGAAGCATTCACCTCATCAACAACAATATGTGCCTTGCGGTTTAATGCCTTAGCAATACGGTAAATGCCGACCGAAGCTCCAAACGAATCCGCGTCTCCGATGGAATGCCCCATGACGACAACACGCTCTTTTCCTTCGATCAACTCTCGCAAAGCATGCGCTTTGACACGAGCCTTAACGCGGGTATTGCGCTCGATCTGAACACGTTTGCCCCCATAGAATTGTTCCTGATCACCGTTTTTGATCACCGCCTGATCACCGCCACGTCCAAGCGCAAGATCAATAGCTGCACGCGCCCATTCATAGCGTTCGTTAAAAGTTCCCTTACCGACACCGATACCAATTGAGATCGTTGCTGTCTGCTCATTTCCAATATTGATATTTCGTATCTCTTCCAAAACAGAAAAACGATCATTCATCAATTCCTGTAAATATTTCTGCTTAAAGACAAACAGGAATTTGTCCTTTTCTATTTTTTTACATATAGCATCGATCGCCTGCATTGTTTTATTGATCTTACGGTCGATCAGTGCCGTCATCAGAGATTGGCGTACTTCATCAATACTGTCTAACATCTCATCAAAATTATCGATGTAAAGAAGACCTACGATAAGATTCTCTTCCTCTCGCCGCTCTTCCAATTCGATCATTTCCGTCTCATCATACAGAAACATTGCGATCAACTGCTTTGTTTCCAACAGCTGATCCATTGGCATGATCTGATCATCCACGTTGAATCCATCATCTGACACTAACGAAAGTACCGCCCGATAATATTTATCTCCAGCGTGTATGTGTATTACTTTCCTGCCGCCGTCCACCGGAAGACTATTCTCCGAAATCTCCGGAAATACATTGGCAATATTGCGTCTGGCTGCTTTTTTATTGACTGCTACGCGTACAAACTCATCATTGCCCCAAAGCAGTTGCCCCTCTTCGCTCAATACCGCAAATGGAACACTGAGTTCTTTCATCGTCTGCATCTGCATCTGACCATACGTGCTGGCAAAATGGATCAAATCCCGCCGCATCTTCTTGTGACCGCCGTAGCGAATGATCAATGCACATAAAAAGAATGCAAGAAAATAGCACGTTCCTATGATACCTGCTTTACGGTCTGCAATATATAGTTGCATCACCATAGGCAATAAGAGAATGCTCAACCACAATGGCCAGCCAAGATGAAGCCGCAGTCTACCTCGCAGCTTGAAACCTCTTTTCATATATCTCCTTTCTTGCCGCAAATGATCTTGTCATTCTAGGCAAAACGAAACATTTCCCTAATTTATATAGTATACCATCATATGCCACGATACGTCAAATTGCTCCATAAAGACCAAAGCCGGCGTTTTCCGGTTTTTTAATAAATCACCCAAACTTTTCCCATACCGGAAGTTATTATCCGAACCACATATTGCTTATTATGTCAATGATTATATTGCATTTTGCAGTCACCAAAGAGTGATTTCTGCCAT
>ULQE01039453.1_pt1 | contig 11707 bp, 10 predicted proteins | sample 1954171 | NCBI WGS metagenome assembly ULQE01 (sample SAMEA4835647, study PRJEB28245) | human gut metagenome | biome: gut microbiome; material: fecal sample | place: Denmark | collected 2008
CGCAGACCAGTGTACAGTCTGTTGCACAGTCCGATGCGCAGACCGGTGTACAGTCTGGTGTACAGTTCGATGCGCAGTCGGATACACAGTCTGAAAAAACAATATTTGCATCTGCAGAACAGAGTTCTGAAAAAAAGGCAGTGCATGCCGCTGATTTTGATCCTTTGTTTGCCATGCCCGAAGAGAAATGTGTGGAAGCGTTTATCAAGCGAGAAATGCAGCGTGCCCAAATCGCGGAAGAGCAGGATCTGATTCCGGAAGATATGCTGCGCAGAAAAAACATCCTGAATCTTATTTTTGCAGTTTTATTATTCGTTTATGTCTCCTTGTTTTTCTTCCATTTTCCCATGATAACTTATGTCCTTGGATTCCTGATCCTGGCAGTATATGCGTTTTGTACCGGCAGGTATCAGCTGATGAGATATTTGAAAAAAGAAATCAAATCCAGACCGCAGGAGAAAATCTCCAACATTGTCCTGAATGTAAAGGCAGCTCTGGTGCAGGATTACAGCAAAAAGCTGAAATGGATCCTTATGGCTGTGGCTGTCGCAGGATCCCTGCTGCTGTTTAGTAAGCCCAGAATCTTCTATGAGCAGTCCCAGGAAGGATATTATGTACGGTTTTATACGTATGGTCTGACGAATATGACCACGGCGACCATTCCTGCTGCCTATCAGGGAGAAAAAGTAGTAGGCCTTCGCGGAAACACGTTTTCCAATATGCCCTTTTTAAGAGAGGTGATACTGCCGGATACCATTACGGAAATCAGAGGACAGGCATTTAAAAACTGTGGAAGTCTGGAAAGCGTAAGGCTGCCGGAGCATCTGACGTATCTTGGCGGGGAGGCTTTTTATCACTGTACCAGCCTGGAAGAAGTAAACCTGCCTGATGGATTGACAGAGATCAAAGGCAGCACCTTTGAAGAATGCAGCAGTCTGCAGCGCATTGAAATTCCTGACAACGTGACCAGAATCGGCGGACATGCTTTTTATGGCAATATCAGTCTGGAAGAGGTAGTGATCTCACCCGACAGCAAACTCCAGGAGATCGGTTCCTCTGCCTTTCGGTGCTGTGATTCTTTGCAGGAGATCACATTGCCGCGGAGCACTTTTGTGAATGTACGGGCTTTTAAGGAAACACCGGTAAGGATCAATTACTATGAATACTAAATTTATTCATCTATTATATGTGCCTACTATGGCATGCAACATGCAGTGCCGGTACTGCTACCTGGAGGACAATACCGTAGACACCCTGGAAGGGGAGGACTGTGTGGAGACGCTGCGCTATGCCATATCAAAATTCAGGGAAGCAGATGTAGTACCCTTTAACATTTCCCTGCATGGCGGCGAGGTTACCACTCTGTCAAAGCAAAAATTCCATGATCTGATTCAATACATCAGCGAATACTACCAGGAAAACCGGGAGCAGATCACGAACGCCGGCTTTAGAGTAGGGCGTCCTCATATCAAGACAAATCTGTATGGGTTGGACAGACATATGGAAACGATCCGGGAGTTCAGGGTATCTGTGTCCGGGAGCCTGGATTTGCCTTTTTCGCTGCATGAAAAATACAGAGTGACCAAAAACGGTGAGGGTACCCTTAACCGGATTCTTGAGAATATCAAGCTGCTGGAGTCAATTCCCAACAAGAAAAAGGTCTCTGCCACGATTTTTAAGGAACATTATGAGCAGATCGATCAGATCATTGAGGATATCCGATTCCTGGACCAGAATACCTGCCTGGACATGAATGATTTCAACTTCATGATAGGCTTTGATTACAATTCCTGCGGTCTGCTGCATCACATGAGCGAAGAGGAACAGCTGATTTTTTACCGGCGAATGCATGAGGCCTTTGACGGAACCAATCTGGATACAGGTGTAAACGGCCCATGGTTCGATGAGTTCGGACCGGAATACTGCACCAACTGTGACAACTGCGGGGAGAAATTTTTCCTGCTGGAGCAAAACGGAGACCTTTATTCCTGTGTCAGAGGGCAGAAAAAAGAAGATTTTTACTATGGTAATATCTATCGGGATACTGTGGAAGTGATATTAAAAACCGCTGTCCGGAAGATTTTTCAGAGCCATAATCAACAACCATTTTCTGAGACCTGCGCGAAATGCGGATATTTGTATCTGTGCAAAACGGGGTGCCCTTTTGTAAAAAATGTATACAAGTCCGGGAAAAGCTACACCTGTCTGCTGCAGCAGCAGATGTATAAGGATCGCAATTATAGTAAGGATCCTTTCCTGGAGGAGACGGTCTATGAATATGTGACAAAGATGCGCCTGGAAGACCCGGAAAGGTATCGACCCGCAAAGCAATCTGTAGAATATCCCGGATTGGAGCAGATCATTGCGGAAGATGCAAAACTGAAATATATTTACGACAGCTGTGTGTTTGAACTGGAAGTGGATGGAAAACGGTATCCGTTGATCTCCCAGCTCCTTCGAAAATCCAGGGATATCGTATATCTGACACCTGTCAGTACGGTGAAGATCCGCATGAAAAAACATATGCTGAAGGAAGAATGTGATTATCCCGAGAACAATGCCCTGTATCTGATGCTGCTGTCAGGAGAGCTTGTGACCTATGGGGATGAGGGACGGACAAAACAGCGGCATCTTGCCACCCATCAGATTTACAAAGGAGTGCTGGATCATTCCAGGGAAAACGAAGTAGAATGGTATGTGTACGACATTTCCGGTCTTTTGGGGGAATATGCGAAGGAATATGCTCAGGACAAGCCAAACAACCTGTTTTTCACTACAACGGAGTTGAGAGATTACCATTACCAGAAGCAGAAAAATAATGCCTATTATCACATACAGGCCATCAATCTGCCGTTCCAGAATATAGAATTTTACTATATGACATTGGAGCAGAAGAAGGACGAGGAGGCTTCACATGAATTTTGAACCGCAGACCTACGAAGAACTGATCCGCATGAAGCGTTGTGTGGAATTGACAAAATACTACGAACTGACAGAGGGGGAATTGGAGGAGATCTACCGTTTCCTGGAACAAAATCCAGAGGCTTCCGTTAAGGGCGGCAGGCAGAATCTCGCTCTCATCAGGGGACAGGATACCCAAAATGCCCAGGTGATCATGGCAAATTGCATCGATAGCAGTATAGATGGGATTCTGATGTCCCAGACGGTATTCAAGGTGATTCCCCATTATGTGCCGTCCTCTGGCTCTGCAGGAAGCAGCGGCTCTTCTTCCAACAATAATAACAATAATAATAACAATAATAACAACAGATAGGACGCATAAGCTATGGCATTTATATCTGAAACATTTCACCTGCACAGGCTTGCGGAAAACGGCGTCAATATCAGGACCGCCTACATTGTGGATGGGAGCCTGCGATACCGGACCACGGATGGGACTACCCAGGAGGATGTCAAGCATGGCATCCGTTGCCGAAAGGAGTATTTCAGACAGGGAAAACTGCTTCATACGGAAAAAATCTTTGATTCCCGTATCGAGTATACCTACGTATCCGGAATCGATGGGGAGGCAGAGCATACCTGTGAAAACTGCGGATTTACCGGTAAAATAAAGGAATTTATAAACGGATGCCCTTATTGTGGTGCATCCTCTAACATTGACTATGTAGAGAAAGAGCTGGGCAGCAAGTATCATTATGACCTGGTGCTGAAAAACCCGATCTATCGCCTTGTTACCGGCGTGGTGGATTACGGAATTTCCTTATTGCTATGCTTTTTATGGATCCTGAATACCTCCAGGACCTTCAATGGCTATGATGTGGGCAAGATCTTCCTTTACGGCATGATCCTGGCCATGATTCTCTATTATTTTTTTTATCTGTGGGATGCTTATGCGGTGCTGGAACCCATCAGACGATACAAAGAACGGCAGAACAGAAGACAGCAAGAATTCTGGAGCCGTACCGGGATCGACAAAAAGCGATTCTACAATAATCTGAACTATGAAGCCGGCAGACGCTACTATTCCCAACCGGATGTCATAGATTACGACGTGATTGACTATACGGACCTGCAGGAACACGAAGAAAACGGCAGGTTGTGCGTGAGAGTGGAGCTGCAGGTCAGACTGGTGTACCTGCGAAATGGGAAAATCAGATCCGAATATCAAAAGGATACCTTGACGCTTTGCCGAAATGACAGAGTTATGAAACTGGATTCAGGAATCCAGGTAATAAAATGCCCTCAATGCAATGCAAATATAGATGTAACAAAGGGAGAATGTGAATATTGCGGGACAAAAATCGACAGTGTGCAGGAATGGGAGGCTCTGAAAACTGAAGGTATCGAGAATAGAAAATGAGGTGACGTGAAATCATGGCATATAATGAGCTGATCAAAAATTTTAATAAGGTTCGGGATTATATGCGGGATTTTTATATCTATGGGTTCAAGAGCCGGGAGGCTTATACGAGAAAAAGTACCAGGTCTTATGATGATGAGAAACGTCGGATAGAGAGCTGGCTTGGGGAGTATATGAAGTTTCGCCAGGATGCGGATGGTAAGAAAGTATTTTTGTCAATTGACAGCAGAGTAACCAGACACAATCCGCTTTATAAGGCATGGAAGACGAAGAGCTTTACAGACGGAGATATTACCCTTCATTTTATCCTTATGGATATTCTTTCTGACGGACAAGAACGATCTCTTATGGATATTGCGTCTTTGGTGGACGGATATCTGACAGCTTTTGAGCAGGCAAGAGTATTCGATGCCGCTACCATCAGGAATAAACTCAACGAATATGTAAAAGAAGGATTGTTGATAAGCAGGAAAAAAGGTAAAACGATCTTATATCGTCGTGCAGAAGAATTTGAACTGCCGGATACGGATGTTTTGGATTTCTTTTCAGAAATTGCACCCTGCGGTGTGATCGGATCATTTCTGAGGGATAAAACAAAGGACAGAGCGGACCATTTTGCATTCAAACATCATTACATAACAGGGGCAATGGACAGTGAGGTTTTGTGTACGATTCTGGAAGCGATTCATGAAAAAAGAACCATAACGGTTGAAATGATCCATCGTAAGAAAGATCATATTACGGAAACAAAGGTTGTTCCGCTTCGGGTGATGCTCAGTGTACAGAGCGGAAGACAATATATCATGGTCTATGTCCCGCATTTTAAACGGATCACAGCGTATCGTCTTGATAGTATTGTTACGGTGAAAAAGGGTGAGCCTGCAGATCGATTTGATGAACTGAGAGATAAACTGCTTGGAATGCAGCAACACATGTGGGGAGTCGCTACAGACAGTCGTGCGTCAAATCGCATGGAGCATATTGAATTTACCGTTCAGTATGCGGATGGAGAACAGCATATCCCAAGACGGTTGGAACGGGAAAAACGAATCGGGCAGGTGGAATACCTGGGGGAACATGCCTGTCGATTTTCGGCTGATGTTTATGATGCAAGCGAATTGATACCATGGATACGCACCTTTATCTGTCGGATCACAGATATTTCCATTTCTAATAAGAGCTTGGAAACACAGTTTAAAGAGGATTTGCAGGCGATGTATGAAATGTATGGACTGGAAGGGGAGAAATGATCATGCTGTTTCATGAAATTTACAGTACATATTTTCAGACCGTAGCGAAGATATTGACAGAAGCAGTAGATCATCCGCTTACGAGTGGAGAAATCGATTCTATCGTCCGGGAGTATGCATTTGACGAAAGCACATTAAATATACCAGAGTCTTTGGGAATAGCACATTGGAAATTATTGAAAGAGGATGGTACAACCATTCTCAAAAAAAAGCCGACGATGCCCCTTACGATTCTGCAGAAGCGCTGGATCAATGCAGTTGCATTAGATCCAAGGATCCGTCTGTTTACGGATCATCCGGTCACATTTCCAGATGTCGAGCCGTTATTTCTTCCGGAAGATATATCTGTCTTTGATCAGTATTTGGATGGTGATCCGTATGAGGATGCAGGATACATCCAAAACTTCCGTTTGATACTGGATGGGATCAGGCATCAGTATCCGATTCAGATCACCGTTACGAATCGTCATGGGAAACGAATCACAGCCAAAACGATTCCGGAATATCTGGAATATTCCGAGAAAGATGATAAATTCCGGCTGATCGGTACCGGAAGCCGACTGGGGAATACGATCAACCTTGGGAGGATCACTTCCTGTGAAAAGTGCGAGAGTCAGAAAGGGGAAAAGGTTGGAAAAAGAAATCTGCCGCGGCCGCGTAAAGTGATATTTGAACTGGTGGATGATCGGAATGCTTTGGAACGTGTTTTGATGCACTTCGCCCACTTTGAAAAACAAGTCGAGAAAATAGAGGATCAAAAGTATCAGGTGACGTTGCACTATGAGAAAGAAGACGAAACAGAGATTTTGATCCGTGTGCTTTCCTTTGGACCAATGCTTCGTGTTGTGAAGCCTGCGGCATTTATGCATTTAATAAAGGACAGATTGTCAGAGCAAAAAAGTTGTGGACTGTAAAAGTTCGCAACTTTTTTTTCATGATAAAAGAAATCGGAAGAGATAAACTCAGATCATAGCAAAACATAAGAAAGGACGGGGACGAAATGCTTGAAATAAAGGGAAAAGTTACAACAGCAATCTGCTATGCAAATGTCATAGAAGAGGAGGCAATCGAGCAGATCAGAAGAATGTGTGACTATGATCTGACGAGGGGAAGCAAGGTGCGGATCATGCCGGATGTCCATGCCGGAAAAGGCTGTACGATCGGGACGACAATGACAGTCACAGATAAGATCTGTCCGAATATTGTAGGAGTCGATATTGGCTGTGGAATGTATACTGTAAAACTGCAGGATCAGAGGATCGATTTTGAAAAAATAGATGAAGCATGCCATTATGTTCCTTCCGGAAGGAATGTGTGGGAAGGGAGAATGGAGCGGTTTGATCTGACATCGCTGAAATGCTACAGAGCTTTACGGGATGCAAAGAGATTGGAAAGATCGCTTGGAACGCTGGGCGGAGGAAATCACTTCATTGAGATCGATCAGGCAAAGGACGGTACGTATTATCTGGTCATTCATTCGGGAAGCAGAAATTTGGGAAAACAGGTGGCGGAGATTTATCAACAGCTGGCAATCGATCTGCATGCGGGAAAAGAAGCGTACTTTAAGGAACGGGATGAATTGATCCGTACCTACAAAGAGCAGGGAAGAAGAGCAGAAATCCAGGAGGCATTGAAGCAATTAAAAGAGAATTATGAAACACAGGAGTTGGATGTGCCCCATGATATTTGCTGGCTTTATGGATCCTTTATGGAGGATTATCTGCATGATGTTGAAATTTGCCAACGATTTGCAAAAAGAAGCAGAGAGCGTATGGCGGAGGTTATCCTGGAAAGAACCAAAATGACGGCAGCAGAGGCTTTTCATACGATTCATAATTATATCGATGTGGAGGAGCGGATTCTTAGAAAGGGTGCAATTGCTGCACATACCGGTGAAAAAGTATTGATCCCGATCAATATGAGAGACGGTTCCGTTCTTGCTGTTGGGAAAGGAAATCCGGAATGGAATTATTCCGCACCGCATGGAGCCGGAAGAGTCATGTCCAGAACAAAAGCGAAAGAATCCATTGATTTAGAGGAATATAAAGCATCCATGCAGGGGATTTATTCTACGTCTGTGAATGCAGATACATTAGACGAGGCTCCAATGGCATATAAATCACTGGCAGATATCATTGATGTGATCAGAGACTCTGTAGATATCATCGATATCATGAAACCGGTATATAACTTCAAAGCTACGGAAGGGGAGATTCCCTGGAAAAAGAAAGGCAACACAAATGAGAAAAAAGATACAGACTCAGCTTCGTAGAATCGAAGAAGAGGAAAGCATAAAAATACTTCTGGCCGTTGAGTCGGGAAGTCGCGCATGGGGTTTTGCATCACCAGATAGTGACTATGATGTGAGGTTTATTTATATCAGAAGAATGGAGGACTATCTGAAACTGGAGAAGGTTCGAGATGTGATTGAACTGCCGATGGATGATGTTTTGGATATGAACGGATGGGACTTGCAAAAAACATTAAGATTGCTATATAAGTCAAACCCAACCCTATTTGAGTGGTTTTCTTCGCCAATTGTTTATCAGGAAACAGAATTTGCTGACAAGTTCCGTGATTTGATGATCCAGTATTTCTCATCAAAAAAAACGCTGTATCATTATATCAGTATGGCGGAAGGAAATTACCGGGAATATCTCAAAGGCGATTTTGTCAGAGCAAAGAAATATTTTTACGTCTTACGCCCGGTATTGGCCTGCCAATGGATTCTGGATCAGGGTACCCCTCCACCTATGCTGTTTTCAGAGTTAATGGAGGCAGAGCTTCCGGCAGAATTGACCGGTGCAGTGAAACAATTGCTGGAAATAAAGATGAATTCACCAGAAGTGAAGCTGATTCCACGGATCCCGGAAATAAATGAATATCTTGATGAAAGTATTTTGCGTATGAAACGCAGCGTGAGATCACTGGAGGATCGTCATACACCGGATTGGAATGCGTTGAATCAAATTTTTTGGCAGGAATTAAGTTCGGGGAGCTTTTGACCCCGATCTCGTATCTGTGGTATCATAAGATGCGGGATCGTGGGAGTGCGCAGCACGGAATAATTCGTAGACATCAAGGTCACATCATCCTGTAAGAGAAGTTTTTTGTTTTATTCATGACAATAGAATGTTCGCGGAGCGTACATTCTATTGTTGGGGGGATACAATATGCCTAAATCATCAAATCAGAAATTGAAGCTGATATACCTTATGAAAATTTTACTGGAACGGACGGATGAAACGCACAGTATTACCATGCCGGAGATTATTGATGCGCTGGCAGCTTATGATATCAGTGCGGAACGCAAAAGCTTATATAATGATATTGAAAACTTAAGAGTGTATGGTCTGGACGTTATAGGAACCCAGGAAGATCGAACGTATTCATACCATATAGGGAACAGGCAGTTTGAGCTTGCAGAATTAAAATTATTGGTGGATTCTGTGCAGTCAGCGAAATTTATCACGGCCAAGAAGTCAAATGAGCTTATAAAAAAGATAGAGGGGTTTGCCAGTAAATACGAAGCATCACAGCTGCAAAGACAGGTATTTGTAGCCGGTCGTGTAAAGACGATGAATGAAAGCATTTATTACAATGTTGACAGGATACATGCTGCAATAGCGGAAAATTCGAGGATAACATTCCAGTATTTTCAATGGAATGTGGATAAGAAGATGGAACTGCGCCATGATGGAGCGCTTTATGAGGTCAGCCCCTGGTCCTTATCCTGGGATAATGAAAACTATTACCTAATTGCGTATGACAGTAATGAAAAGATCATCAAACATTTTCGTGTAGATAAAATGCTTCATATCAAGTCCAATGGAAAAGGAAGAGAGGGAAGGCAGGTATTTAAGTCTTTTGATATGGCTGCATATGCCAGAAAAATGTTTGGCATGTATGGAGGCAAAGAAGAATGGGTAAGAATTGAGTGTGACAATTCATTTGCAGGGGTAATGATAGACCGTTTTGGAAAAGAGGTATCTATGATCAGATTGGATGACAAACGCTTCGCAGTTAATGTGGAGGTAGCAGTCAGCAGGCAGTTCTTGGCATGGATCATAGGTCTCGGAGAGGGAGTAAAACTTGTCGGACCGGATAATGTGGTGGAAATGATGAATGCGGAAATTGACAGATTGATAAAACAATACAAGAAATAAGAACATAAATTCGATATGCAAGGTGTGTTTATGGGACACCTTAGTTTTTATAATAAGAATCAGATAAGAGATAAACTCTTACTGGTTCTTATTTTTTCGAAACAGGCGAGGTAACAGAGTGGCAAGGTTATGGTATTGGATCAGAAAGAGAATATACATATAGTAGAAGATTTGGTTGGATGAAAAAAAATCAATCGTAAATTTTTACGATTGATTTTTTATAAAAGAAATCCGGACAGTGGTGAGCAGGAAACCGTGATGTCAATGCTGCTTGGACCTCGAAAGCAGGAGAACAGTTCGATGTAGATATCGGCTGTTCTTTTTGCTTTTAGGCGTTAAAACGGTAATGTTTTCTTGTGTGCAGTAGAGCACTATAGTATAATAAAATCAGGTTTTTGTATACATGTAAAAGCTATAATAAAGAAATATGATCTGATCTTCATGGATATTCAGATGCCTAAAATGGATGGTTATATGATAACCAGGGAAATTCGTACTCTGAAGAATAATAAGAAAGCCAATATTCCAATCGTTGCCATGACCGCAAATGCATTTGAGGAAGACAGGAAAAAGGCTTTTGATGCAGGTATGGATGGACATATTGCAAAACCGATTGATATTGAGAAACTGAAAGCGGCCATTTTGCGAATGGGGTTCTGAATAGTTATGAAAAATGAAAATATAGAAGCAGGAATGGAAGGAAAATGAAAGGAAAACGAGTGATTGCAGGCATGTTGCTTGCGGGAATTTTAGCAGTCACCCTGGCAGGGTGTAAACATACAGATGTGAGTAAAACAGAAACAGAAAAGCCGGTCATCACGCTGGGGAGCGACAACTATCCACCATATAATTATCTGAATGAGGATGGTGTACCGACGGGGATTGATGTAGAACTGGCTACGGAAGCATTCAAAAGAATGGGATATCAGGTGGACGTTGTCCAGATCAACTGGGAGAAGAAAAAGGAACTGGTAGAGAGCGGAGAGATTGACTGTATTATGGGCTGTTTTTCCATGGAAGGGCGCCTTGACGATTATCGCTGGGCAGGACCATACATAGCAAGCCGTCAGGTGGTCGCTGTAAATGAGAACAGTGATATTTATAAATTGAGTGATCTGGAAGGAAAAAACCTTGCAGTCCAGTCCACAACCAAACCGGAAGGCATCTTTCTGAACCGGACAGATGAAAGAATCCCAAAACTGGGAAATCTGATTAGTCTTGCACACTGGGAGTTGATCTATACCTTTCTGGGGAAAGGATATGTAGACGCGGTTGCCGCACATGAGGAATCGATTGTCCAGTATATGGGGGATTATAACACAAGCTTCCGCATCCTGGAAGAACCGCTGATGATCACCGGAATAGGTGTTGCTTTCGCAAAAGAGGATGACAGAGGAATCTGTGAGCAGATGGATCAGACACTGGAAGAAATGCGTCAGGATGGCACATCCCTGAAAATCATCGGAAAATATCTGGATGATCCGGAAAAGTATCTGGAGGTGGATGATCTTGGATATTAAGAAAATGAAAAAAGAAAAACGAATCCATCTGCTCGGTGGTCTGATTGGAATTTGTGTAGCTGTAGTCGCTCTGTTTTATTTTTTCCATGTAGAAAAGGCGGAAGCAGAAGAAAGAATGGTGGAGATTATAAACTATGTAAAAGTGCAGTGTTCCACCTACACCCATTATAATGAATCTTCGGAATCCAAAAGTCTTCTTCGTGCCATTGAAAGTGCCAGACAGATGAGTACAAATATCGACATGGAAATTGAAAACGGTGGTCAGCTAAGGCGGGAGTTCCTGAAAGAAAACCTGAAAACTCTCTGGGTGGATGGCATCCTTGTGCTGGATACAGAGGGAAAGACGGACTGTGAATACAGCACGGATGAATCTCTGACCAATGAGATTACGGCGTATTTGCAAAAAGACATTATCATGGATTTTGCCGGATATGAAGAAAGAAGCTATTC
>ULQE01046662.1_pt1 | contig 11583 bp, 4 predicted proteins | sample 1954171 | NCBI WGS metagenome assembly ULQE01 (sample SAMEA4835647, study PRJEB28245) | human gut metagenome | biome: gut microbiome; material: fecal sample | place: Denmark | collected 2008
GATACCGGCTTCTAGCCAACAATTGCCTAAGAGTATCCTCAAGGAAGAGGATGAAGCAAGTTGCTCAGGAGACATGATTGACTAAATCAAAGTAAGCGAGTATGCCTGAAGGGAGGAACATAGTCAAGATTTTTACGGTGAGCCCCTTCTAATCCTAAAAAGAAAAAACTCTTGTAACATATACTGAAATTCAGTTAGTTACAAGAGTTTTTTTAAGAGGTTCCTGGCGGATTCGAACCGCCGTACACGGTTTTGCAGACCGCTGACTAAGCCACTCATCCAAGGAACCTTGTTTCTCGTTTGCGGTTGCAAAGGTAGTACAAATTTTGAACCTACCAAACGATCTGCAACAATTTTTCTTTGTATTCTTTTTCTTGGACGAGCACTCCTTCTGCTTCTTTTCCATCATATCCTTTAATTCACAGCCACTTGCACAACTCGCACAAGGGTTATCATTTTCCTTCACACGACGAAAAAAAAGATAAATACCATAAAGAATACGGGCTACGCACAATACAATCAGTAGCCCGACTACCCATTCCTGCCAATTCATAAAAACATTCCTCCTATCTGATAAACGGCAAATGAAACAAGCCATGCCAACGCCGTGGTATATCCTGCCGTGAAGATAGCCCACTTCCAACTACCGGATTCCTGCTTGATGGCTACCAACGTGGCAATGCACGGGAAGTAGATTAACACAAACAGCATATAGCTAAATGCCGCAAGCGGTGTAATCGGAATTCGTTCGGCCAAACTGACTACATCGGCATCGGCATCATTTGTATAGAGTACGCCAAGTGTACTTACCACCAATTCTTTGGCACCGACACCGGAGAGCAAACCGATACTCAGCTTCCAGTCGAAGCCCAACGGTTTGAGCACAGGCTCCACTGCCTGACCGATTTGACCAATATAAGAATTTTCCTGCTGTTCTGCCTGGGTAGGGTAAGCATCGTGATCGGGATAATACCCCAAGAACCAGATAATGATAGAAGCAATCATGATGATTCCTCCCATCTTTTTGAGGTATTGCGCACCTTTCTCCCATGTATGGCGGAAGATGGATTTCATGGTCGGCATACGATAAGGAGGGAGCTCCATCACAAACGGAGTATCATCCCCTTTGACCAGAAAACGACTGAACAGACGCGCCATGATAACTGCCAATGCAATGCCGATAGCATAAATAGCCAATAGGACCAAGCTACCATTCTTTGGGAAAAAAGCACCGACCAATAACAAATAGATAGGCAAACGGGCACTACATGACATCAATGGATTAACAAGCATGGTAATCAAACGGCTCTTTCGGTTTTCAATAGTACGCGAAGCCATAATAGCAGGTACATTACAACCGAAACCCATAATCAAAGGAATGAACGACTTGCCATGCAACCCCATCTTGTGCATGATCTTATCCATAATAAAAGCTGCACGAGCCATATAGCCCGAATCCTCCATCAAAGAAATACAAAAATATAATATCAGGATATTAGGCAAAAAGACGATAACTCCTCCTACTCCACCAATAATACCATCAATCATCAGATCCTTCAGCGGACCTTCAGACATATTATCCCTGATCAGATTCCCCAGTGCCTCAACGAGCCATTCGATACCCATCATCGGATATTCACCGATCACAAAGGTACCTTCGAACATCAGATACATAAAAAGAAAGAAGATGGGATATCCCCAAATGCGATGGGTTACAATAGAGTCGAGCACCTTGGTTGTCTGTTCCTGCTCCAGGTGGTTATCGGTAAAAGTCTCTTTCAGAGCACCACTGATAAAACCATATTTGGCATCAGTCAAAGCCGACTCACTATCTTCATTCATCGTCTCCTGAATGCGACGGGCTGCTTTATCTCGCTTCTTTTCTACTTCCACAGCATTGGGCAGAGTATGAATAAAACGTTCTATTTCCGGATCATTCTCCAATAACTTGATAGCAAGATAACGAGTAGAATACTTGTGACGGATAAACTCGTTCTTCGAAATCTCCTCTTTCACTGCATCAATGGCTTTCTCCAAATCGGGTCCATGATTGATATGAATATGGCGGAACACTTTACCCACCGGTTCTTTGCCATGGGTATAATCAGCCGGATGTTCACCATGGTCTTTAAAATTGGGTAAGGACTGGTGCCAATCCATAATTTCCTTTGCCACCTCCGGATGTATATGCCCTTTTTTATCAATAAAGTCGGCACCTTCATAAAGGTTGATGACTACATGAAAAAGACGGTCCACACCGATATTCCTTTTACAGACAGTAGGCACCATCGGAACTCCGAACAACTTTCCTAACAGGAGATAGTCAAGCGTATTACCACTGGCTTCCAGTTCATCATACATGTTAAGAGCCACTACCATACGTACATTCATATCAATAAGCTGGGTAGTGAGATAGAGGTTACGCTCCAGATTTGAAGAATCAACCACATTGATAATCACATCAGGTGTCTCGTCGATAATATGACGGCGCACATAAATTTCTTCGGGAGTATAGGCAGACAAAGAATAAGTACCCGGCAAATCAACTATTTTGAAGTGATAACCCTGGAAATCAAAATACCCTTCTTTAGCATCTACCGTCACACCACTATAATTACCCACATGTTCGTGAGCACCTGAAGCCAGATTGAAGAGAGACGTTTTACCGCAATTCGGGTTACCGACCAACGCCACATTAATCGTGCGTCGCTTTCCAAGAGCAACCCGTTTCAAGTCTTCCTCCTTCACATCGATATCTTCAGTAAGCCCCTGATGATAAGCAGCCTCCTGTGTTTGTGACTTTGCCTCCTGCTCGCTGATAATCTCAATCATATCAGCCTCCTGTCGTCGCAGAGAGATTTCATAACCCATTATTTTGTATTTGATCGGGTCTTTCAATGGAGCATTAAGCAATACTTCTACGGTTTTACCTTTGATAAAGCCCATCTCCACAATTCGTTTACGGAAGCCACCGTGTCCCAAAACTTTTACAATGACTCCTTTCTCACCTGTTTTTAATTCGGACAATCGCATAGTGTGTGTACCTCAAAATTTTCCGCAAAGATAATTCATAACTTTGGGGCATGCAAATTATTTAGATTGTTTTTAAATAAGGAAGATTTCTTATCATTATTAGCAAAACTATTATCTTTGCAATATGATACAAAATAGAGTAGCACAATACATCGAAAAAGAGAAGCTGTTTTGTCTGAATGACAAGGTATTGGTGACATTAAGCGGAGGGGCCGACTCTGTGGCATTGCTACGTCTCCTGCTATCAATGGGGTATACCTGCGAAGCTGCTCACTGCAATTTCCATTTGCGGGATAAAGAATCGGACAGAGACGAAGCTTTTGTGCGCCGATTATGCCATGAATCAGGGGTTCTTTTACACATAGAACATTTCGATACAACCCAATACGCCGCAAAGAAACATATTTCTATTGAGATGGCTGCCCGGGAATTACGTTATGAATGGTTCGAAACGCTTAGGAGACAACGTGAAGCCAGTGTTATCGCAACAGCGCATCATAAAGATGACAGTGTAGAAACCGTATTGTTGAACCTGATTCGCGGTACGGGTATCAACGGATTACTCGGAATTCGTCCACGAAACGGTAACATTGTTCGCCCTTTACTTTGCCTGAGTCGCGAAGAAATAATAGCCTATCTGCAATATATCGACCAAGATTACGTAACGGACAGCACCAATCTTTTGGATGAATATACCCGGAATAAGATTCGTTTAAACTTATTGCCCCTGATGAAAGAGATCAATCCGTCGGTGAAAGAGAGTATCATCCGCACTACCAACTATCTGAATGACGCAGCAACTTTATACAATCAAAGTATAGGGGAGGCGCGTAAACGTATATTGACCCCCGAAGGCATCCGGATAGAAGCCTTGCTGCAAGAACCGGTACCCGAAGCCATTTTATTCGAAGTATTACACCCGCTAGGATTCAACACGACCCAAATAGATAATATAAGGCAAACGCTCGACGGACAACCAGGAAAAGTCTTCCTTGGTAAAGGATGGAGAGTCATAAAAGACCGTGACCTGTTATTAATCGAAGAAGATACAACTGCAGAAGAGTCCCAGCCACCTTTCCGGTTAGTTATGGAAGAGTACGATTATACTTCTGAATTTATAATTCCAAAAGATAAAAACACGGCTTGCTTCGATGCTGACAAAATAAATAAAACATGGGAGATACGCAAGTGGAAACCAGGAGATGTTTTTATACCTTTCGGAATGACCGGTAAAAAACATGTCAGTGACTACCTGACGGATAAAAAATTCTCTTTGAGTGAAAAAGAAAAGCAATGGATATTATGCTTTGGAGAACAAATAGCCTGGCTGATAGGAGAACGTACGGATAACCGATTTAAGATAAACGAGAACACAAAGCGGGTAATAATAGTCCGAATCGTTTCCGAACATTCAGATTTTATTGAGGAATAACCTAAAGATACGAAGCATAAATTTGAGGGTGCAAATAGTAAACTCTTTATAGGATAAATTGTATCTTTGTGAATATAAACCTTGAAAATATATGATTGATCTGGCCTGTAAACTTCCGATAGAGATACAGATGTAATAATATCTGCGATTTGACTGACAGATGGAAGATGGTTAAAGCCTGGAGTGAAATTCAGTACAGAGTAAAGAAATATAAATCATTGGTTGACAAAATAATAATAAACTAAACGCTTATTTGCTATGAAAGGAAAAAAGGATCTTTTAATTCTATTCTCCTGTGTTCTTACAGTAATTATCGCAGGACTGTTCGCTTGCACACGCAGCGCAAAAGAAATTATTCCGTCATCGGAATATGCTCCTTATGTCAATGCTTATACAGGTGGAGTCATTTCTCAATCTTCTCCCATACGAATCGAACTGACTCAAGATCAACCAATGGTAGACCTTAACAATGAACTGAAAGACTGTCCGTTCAGTTTTACTCCATCGTTAAAAGGCAAAGCTTATTGGGTGAGTAATAACACCATCGAATTTCTTCCGGAAGAAGGAGAACTAAAGCCGGGCAAGTTATATCAAGGCTCGTTCCAACTAGGCGATTTTGTCGAAGTGGATAGCAAATTGAAAGTTTTCGATTTCTCTTTCCGGGTACAAGAAAGTAATTTCACACTGCATACCGCTCCATTGGAAATAGCCTCTTCTTCACCCGATAAGGTAACCGTAAAGGGAGAAATCCGTTTTAGTGATAAAATGACTAAAGAACAAGTTGAAAAAATACTTTCCACTAACGGTACCTCTACAATCACCATAGGATCCACATCTAATCCATTAGAATATAGTTTCATTATCAGTAATATCCAAAGAAAAGAACAGGATTACGATCTTAAAATTACAGCAGACGGGGAACCTGTCGGAATGGACAGGAAACAAAGTGAGTCCATTACGATTCCTGCCAAAGACAGCTTCCGTTTCCTTTCCGCCGAACGTATCAGTCAGCCTGAGAACGGGATACAAATCGTCTTCTCTGATCCGGTTTCTGATACTCAGGATTTAAAAGGTCTAATCGAAATACCCGAGATTCCATCCTATATTTTCCAGATTACGGATAATAAGGTAAATGTTTATTTTGAAGCCGGTCAACTCAGTAAACTGACCCTGAAAATACATGAAGGAGTGAAAAACAATCAAGGCAAAGCATTGGGCGGTTCCCATTCTATCTCTTTCGGCGAACTGAACCTGAAACCTCAAGTCGAAATATCTTCTGCAGGTGCCATCATTCCCGATTCAAAAAATCTTGTAATTCCTTTCCGGGCTGTCAGTCTGTATGCTGTAGACCTACGGGTTATCCGCATTTTTGAGAACAATGTGCTAATGTTTATGCAAAATAACTCACTGTCCTCGGCCAACGAACTAAGACGATCGGGAAGACTGGTTTATAAAAAGACACTGTTTTTGGGTAAAGATCCTTCAAAAGATCTCCATAAATGGGAAAACTATTCCATCGACCTGGCAGGCCTGATTCATCAGGAACCGGGTGCTATTTATCGTGTTATCCTATCCTTCAAGCAGGAATATTCGGCTTATCCTTGCGGCAGTGGTGAGAATCCGAAAATGCAATTTTCCGAAGAAACCGAATCTCTGACCAAGGTCAAATCTGATATCCTTTCGGAAGAAGATGAAGCCGTCTGGGACAAACCGGAAACATATTATTACTTCAGCGGGAATGAAAATGCCGACTGGAGCCAATATCGATGGGATGAACGGGATAATCCCTGCCATCCGTCCTATTATATGACGTCCGACCGGATAGCAGCTTGTAACGTACTGGCTTCCAACATAGGTATGATCGTAAAACGTAATTCGATGAACAAACTTTGGATAGCCGTAAGCAATATTCTGGACACCAAACCGGTAGAAAAAGCTAAAGTCATTGTCTACAACTTCCAGTTACAGCCTATCGGAGAAGCATTGACAGATGCGGAAGGCTTTGCAATAATAGAAACGAAAGGAACACCTTTTATTGTAGTGGCAGAATCGGAAAAACAGAAAGCTTATGTAAAAGTAGCCGATGGAGAAGAGCAGTCTACCAGTCGTTTTGATGTAGGCGGCAAAGACATCCAAAAAGGCTTGAAAGGATTTGTATACGGTGAAAGAGGTGTATGGCGACCAGGAGACACCTTGCATATCTCGTTTGTTCTGGAGGACCGTAACAAACGTATTCCGGATAAACATCCCGTAACTTTGGAGCTTTACAATCCAAGAGGACAATTTTACAGCAAACAAATTTCAACCAATGGGCTGAATGGTTTCTATACATTCAAGGTCCCGACACAACCGGAAGATCCCACCGGATTATGGAACGCCTATGTAAAAGTGGGAGGTACCGCTTTCCACAAATCGCTCCGTGTAGAGACCATAAAGCCGAACCGTCTGAAAATAAACCTGAAACTGCCCGGAGAGATTCTGAAAGCTGCGGATAAAGAAGTACAAGCACATCTTTCATCAGCTTGGCTGACCGGAGCAACGGCATCGCGTCTGAAAGCAAAAGTCGAAATGTCTCTGTCGAAAGTCAACACACAATTCAAGAACTACGAGACATACATCTTTAATAATCCGGCAACAGAATTCACATCAATAAGAACCGATATTTTCAACGGTACCCTGGATGAAAATGGTAATACCGGGTTCATGCTGAAACTTCCGACCTCTGAGAATGCTCCGGGAATGCTTCGTGCCAATATCACGACTCAGGTATTCGAACCGGGCGGAGATGCCAGTATCCAGACTCTGTCAGTTCCCTACTCTCCTTTCCCGTCATACGTAGGTATCAATCTGAACCAGCCACAAGGCAGATATATCGAAACAGACAAAGAGCATATTTTTGATATCGTAACGGTCAACTCCGACGGAAAGCCGGTAAATCGTTCCGGTCTGGAATACAAAATATACCGCATCAGTTGGAGTTGGTGGTGGGAAAACGACAACGAATCATTCGAAACATACATCAACAGCAGTTCCATCACCCCCGTAGCTACGGGAAGATTCAACACAACAGGCGGCAAAGGACAATTCAGTTTCAAAGTGAATTATCCGGATTGGGGACGCTATTTGATTTACGTCAAAGACCGTGAAAGCGGACATGCTACAGGAGGTACCATCTACGTGGACTGGCCTGACTGGCGAGGGCGTTCTAATAAGAGTGACCCGAGTGGCATCAAAATGTTATCTTTTTCCATTGACAAAGACTCTTACGAACCGGGAGAAACCGTAACAGCCATATTACCGGCATCTGCCGGTGGAAGGGCCCTGGTTACGCTCGAAAACGGTTCGTCTGTAATTCAACGGGAATGGATCGAGGTATCAGGGAAAGAAGACACTAAATATCAATTTAAGGTAACCCCTGAAATGGCTCCGAATGTTTATCTCCATATCAGCTTGCTACAGCCCCATGCACAGACGGTGAACGATCTTCCTATCCGGATGTACGGCATTATGCCGGTATTCGTGACCGACAAGCAAACCGTTCTTGAACCGCAAATCAAGATGCCGGAAGTACTTCGTCCCGAACAGGCATTCAACCTGACCATAAACGAGAAACATGGCAGGCCGATGACATATACACTTGCCATTGTAGATGACGGTCTATTAGACTTGACCAATTTCAAGACACCGGATCCCTGGAATAATTTTTATGCCCGCGAAGCATTGGGAATCCGTACGTGGGATATGTACGACGATGTATTAGGAGCCACGGCAGGAAGCTATGGATCAATGTTCAGCACAGGTGGTGACGAGACACTGAAGCCATCGGACCCAAAAGCGAACCGCTTCAAACCTGTTGTGAAATTTATCGGTCCTTTCAGTATCGGTAAGGGGAAAAGCCGTACGCACCAAATCACTTTACCCATGTATGTAGGTTCTGTCCGTGCTATGATAGTAGCAGGTCAGGACGGAGCATACGGAAATGCCGAAAAGACAGTTCCGGTGCGTACCCCTTTGATGATTCTTTCAACATTGCCACGAGTTTTGAGCACCAATGAAGAGATTGAAGTACCAGTCAACGTATTTGCATTGGAAAACAATGTAAAGAACGTCAACGTATCCATACAAGCTTCCGGTGCAGGAATACAAGTGACAGGTAACAAGCAACAAACGCTTACCTTCACTCAAACGGGTGACCGCCTGATCTTTTTCAAGTTAAAGACAGGTATGAAAACCGGAAAAGCCACCATTCATCTTACTGCCAACGGAAACGGACAAAACACCAAAGAGACCATTGAGATAGAGGTTCGTAATCCGAATCCGGTGGTCACCCTGCGTGAAAGCCAATGGGTGGAAACCGGAAAGAGCGAAGAACTCAATTATCAGTTAAGCAGTGGCTCGGAAGGAAACAGTATACAGCTCGAAGTCTCACGTATTCCGTCTGTCGACATCAGCCGCCGTTTTGACTTTCTCTACAATTATCAGCACAACTGTACGGAACAATTAACCTCTAAAGCTCTTCCTTTGCTATTTATCAGCCAGTTCAAAACAGTAAACAACGAAGAATCGGAAAAGATAAAAGTCAATGTACAGGAAGCTATCCGTCAGTTATACGGACGCCAGCTACCGAACGGAGGTTTCGTTTATTGGCCCGGAAATGCCTCGGCAGACGAGTGGATCACCTCCTATGCCGGTATGTTCTTGATACTGGCACAAGAAAAGGGTTATGCAGTAAACAGTAATGTACTGAACAAATGGAAACGTTTCCAACGGGCAGCAGCCCAAAACTGGCAACCCGTTGCCCAAGAACAGAGCTGGTGGTATTGGCAGGCAGATTTCCAGCAGGCCTTCCGCCTCTATACATTGGCCATGGCCGGAGCACCAGAACATGGAGCAATGAACCGCATGAAAGAACTGCCTACACTTTCGCAACAAGCCAAATGGCGTTTGGCAGCCGCTTATGCACTCAACGGTAAAGAAAAAGCAGCCGGCGAACTGGTATTCAGTGCAAAAACGACTGTAGAACCCTATTCATCGAATAATTATGTATATGGTTCATCCGACCGGGACGAAGCAATGATACTTGAAACGCTATTGCTAATGAATCGTCAGCGCGAAGCCATGGAACAAGCTAAAATCGTTTCACATAATCTGACAAGAGAGACGTGGTTCAGTACACAGTCCACCGCTTTCTCACTGATGGCAATGGGACGTCTGGCAGAAAAGTTGTCCGGCACATTGGATTTCAGTTGGACACTGAACGGAAAACAGCAACCGGCAGTAAAATCAGCAAAAGCAGTATACGAGACACCTATTTCCACTTCATCACGTGAAGGAAAGGTAATTCTGAAAAACAATGGAAAAGGAGCTTTGAATGCAGACCTGATCACACGGACCCAATTACTGAACGACACACTGCCTCCGATAGCCAATAACCTGCGGATAAGTGTAAAGTACGTTGATAATAACGGTTCACCGATAGATACGCATTCTCTGCATCAAGGGACAGATTTTATGGCAGTGGTAACTGTTGCCAATACCAGCGGTACAAGCGATTATACAAATCTGGCATTAACACACATCATCCCTGCCGGATGGGAGATTTTCAATGAACGAATGACAGGACAGATTACCACTTCTGCTCCTTATAGCTATCAGGATATCCGCGATGACCGGATACTGACTTACTTTAATTTGCAACAGGGACAAGCCAAAACATTTACCGTCCGGTTGCAGGCAACGTATTCCGGTGACTTTGTCATGCCGGCCATCCAGTGTGAAGCGATGTATGATGCCAATGTACAGGCAAGGACACAGGCAGGCAGAACTAAAGTTGTCAGACAAAGCATCGAATAAAAAAACTGATGAATCAGATTCTTAAGCCACACAATCTTCCCCCCTCCTTTCAAGGGAGGGGGTGGAAGATAAGTATCAAAAGTTGGTGGAAACCTGCCCTTTTCCTCCTTCTTGTCCTGTATATATTTTGCCTTCCCAGCCAATTATTCACCTCCCCTTACTCTACCGTCGTAACAGACCGGAACGGTGAACTTCTCGGTGCCCGTATCGCCACGGATGGACAATGGCGTTTTCCCCCGCGCGACAATATTCCCGAGAAAGTTGCCACTTGCCTGATTGAATTCGAGGATCGCCAGTTCTACCATCATTGGGGAGTCAATCCTTTGGCAATAGGCAGAGCCGTAGTTCAAAACCTCAAGCACAAACGTATCGTCAGCGGAGGAAGCACCCTTACCATGCAGACCATTCGGTTGGCTCGGAACAAGCCGCGTACATTCAAGGAAAAGTTGATTGAAATGGTATGGGCCACCCGTTTGGAATTTCGTAAATCTAAGAAAGAGATACTGTCACTTTACATTTCACATGCCCCCTTCGGAGGAAACGTAGTAGGACTGGATGCGGCCGCCTGGCGATACTTCGGACACTCGGCTGAAGAACTATCATGGGCAGAATCGGCCATGTTGGCTGTACTCCCCAACTCACCCGCCATGATCCATCTTTCGAAAAGTCGGCAAGCACTCCTCGATAAACGGAACCGACTATTGACACACCTGCATAAAAAAGGAATTCTGGATACTTCGACATATGAACTGGCCATCAGTGAACCACTTCCGCAGGAACCTTTACCTCTTCCACACATAGCGCCTCACCTGACAGACTATTTTTATCAAACCCGAAATGGAAAATACTCCGTATCGACCATCGACAGAGGTATACAGACTCAAATTGAAAGTTTGGTAGAACGATGGAACAGTGAATTCAAACGGAGTGACATCCGTAATCTGGCGATTCTTGTGATTGACATCCGGACGAATCAGGCGATAGCCTATTGTGGCAATGTACATTTCGACAAAGAGCAGAGCGGCAACCAAGTAGATGTCATCCGGTCGCCACGGAGCACCGGCAGCATTCTCAAGCCTTTTCTTTATTATGCCATGCTACAAGAAGGAGAAATTCTCCCAAATACTTTGTTGCCGGACATTCCCGTCAACATCAATGGGTTCACTCCACAAAATTTTAATCTGCAATTTGAAGGAGCCGTACCGGCCTCGGAAGCCATTGCACGCTCTCTTAACATACCTTCGGTAACAATGCTGCAACGTTAC
>ULQE01002568.1_pt1 | contig 11560 bp, 7 predicted proteins | sample 1954171 | NCBI WGS metagenome assembly ULQE01 (sample SAMEA4835647, study PRJEB28245) | human gut metagenome | biome: gut microbiome; material: fecal sample | place: Denmark | collected 2008
TCTTTTTTTTAATTTTTAAGAGCTTATTTCCGGAAAATCATTTCATCAGAAAGATTTTTAGGTGTAGCCATCCGTACATTAAGGCTACACCCTCCCTCTCGAATGGCTACACCCATCGCACCGGATGGCTACACCCTTTTTATTTTCAGGCTTCTCCTTTTATATCTAATATGGGAGGAGTATCCACTCCGTCTTCCTGCAATCGGATAGGACCGAATGCACGTTCATATTTAGCTATATTTTCTTCAAGCGCCCTTTGCAAACGTTTGGCATGTTCGGGAGCAAGAATCACACGCGACTGTACCCCTGCTTTTGGCAACCCGGGCAATACACGCACAAAGTCGAGTACAAACTCCGAACTTGAATGTGTAATGATAGCCAGATTCGCATAGGTTCCTTGAGCCACTTCCTCTTTTAATTCTATTTGTAATTGATTATCGGGATTTTGATTTTCCATATCTTTTATTATTGATTGATTCTAATTCTTCTGCTACAAAGATACAGATTATGTTTTATAGTAAAGACAAATGCCTTGCACTCTTTTCCATAGAATGCAAGGCATACGAAAACAATTTTTTATTTGAATCCAAAGCATTTTTTAATCAATATCTGGAAAAAGCAGATATTTGAAGAAAAAACAGGAATGGATTTTAAATTATCTCAGGCTATATTAAAAGCGGTAATCAACAATAAGCAGCGAACGATAAACTCAATACATTAATTAGTGTATTCCAATTTACCGTTCACCGTTCATTATCTACCGCTCACTATCAAGAGTTAGGTGTCAATTTTTCTTTCACCTCAGTCGCTTTATCAGCTACTTTTCCGGCTACTTTGGCACCAGCCTTCACGGCTTTGTCTTTTGCTTCGACTACTGCCAGTTCGGCATCAGCCTCTATTTCATGAAGAGCATTGTACACATCATTTTTCAGTTTTTTAGCTTTCGCCGTGCGCGAAAAATGATAAACCAGCGCACCGATGGCAGAACCGATTCCAAGTCCTACCAGGAATTTTGCATTTCCACTTCCCATAAACTATTAATTTTTATATAACCACAATAAACGATACTGTCTCGTTGCGAGAAATACTCCCCTCACCGGGAGCGGCTGAAGAAGGAGGCTATCCAGAGAAATAAGATCGCGCCGACAACCGAAGTAATCAGACTACCGATAATTCCGGTTGCTGCCAGTCCTAGAAGGGCAAACACCCAACCGCCCAGCACACCGCCTATAATCCCTAATAAGAGATTGACCAAAAGGCCGAATCCTCCTCCACGCATTATCTTACCGGCAAAATAACCGGCAAGGATACCTATCAAAATGTACCAGATAAAATTCATAATGCTTGATTTATATTGTTTTGATATAGGAACGCTGCAGGCACAGGAATGTTCGGTAAATAAAGAGGGAATTAACGACTATTGATAAACCGGACGCTGAAAACAGTAAAATCTGATCTGTTTTTCGAATAGACACATTGTAACACTTGGTAAAAGAGATTATCTTTGTCCAAAAGAAAATCTTAAGGCCTATGAAAAATATTAATTACAGTATAAAAAAGCAATTTAAAATATCGGACGAAGGAATCTGTTTGTTGCCCATGCTCCTTAGAGCGCTCTGTCGGCTTACTAAAAAACAGCTGTTACTACTGGAAGAAATCTATTCCAATTACTCCTCGTCCACAGAAGGGGAAATCATCACACAATCTCACCGGACGGTGAATGCAAAAAAGATCCCGACTTCTTTTTCGTATGAAGGAGGCATCACACTCGACACGGAAACATTACACTATAGCAGCCCAAGTGAGAAGTTTGCAACAACTTGGAAAAATATATTATTTCACACCATTTCTATCAGAATAATTATCGGACTCCATAAAAGTAATATGGAACCGTCCGAGTGGAGAGAAATCATTCACCAGAACACATATCAGAAATTTCACCGCAAACATAGAAGGCGATTGCCATTATCATTCCGTGAACGGTATACACAATACAAAAACAAGGCTTCCGACGCATTCAACCAAGACGCTCCAAAGTAAACCGGCTTCTATCGGGGGGAACACATTACCCAACCTGAACAAAGTAAAGGCAATAGAATGAATTTAATAATAATGACAGCAGCACAGATTGTACATTTTTCACATTAACACATTTAAATCAATTATATCATGGAATTAAAAAAGAAAGAGGATATAGGTTGGATTGACCTGTTAAGGGAAGGGTACTCGCCTGTTTCTTTGTTGTTTTCTCGCATAGTTGCGATGCATTTATCGGCCAATTTGATGCCAATCGGGAATCGTTCTTAACAGGAGTGTTTTTGGGAAGCCTGATGCGCCCGTGTGTACCCATTTTTGTTATGATGACCGGGGTATTGCTATTACCCGTACAAACCGACATGGCAGCGTTCTATAAGAAAAGGATAGGACGCCTGATCCCTCCAATGATTTTCTGGTCACTGGTCTTGCCTGTTTTGTATTTCATATATCTGAACTATATCAATCCCGATACTCAAAATCCACTGATCTCGATGCCAGATCACAGTCTTGAAGCTTTATGGTTCAAACTATATACATTTATATTTAATTTCAATTTTGACACAGTCCCGTTGTGGTATCTTTATATGTTGATTGGGTTATATTTGATAATGCCTATTATCAGCGGTTGGTTGGAAAAAGTTTCAAAGAAGGAACTAAAATTATTCTTAGGCATTTGGGGAATCAGCCTGATTGCTCCGTATGTAAAAATGTTCGCTCCAGCACTAGGCTATCAGGGCAATTACGGGAATATGGGTCTATGGGGAGTATGTGACTGGAATGACTATGGTAGTTTTTATTATTTCTCCGGTTTTATCGGATATCTTCTGCTAGCTTATTATCTCACAAAATATCCACTGAAATGGAGTTGGAAGAAACTATTGAGTATTACCATCCCAATGTTTCTGACAGGATACCTGATCACATCTTATGGGTACGTCATCACACAAAATTACTTCCCGGGAAATTATGCTTATCTGGAAATTGTGTGGTACTTTGCAGGTATCAACGTATTTATGATGACCTTCCCGGTTTTTGTAATCGTACAGAAGATAAAAGTACCTTCAAACCACAGGTTATCACACATGGCATCACTCGCATTCGGCATTTATCTGAGCCATTATGTATTTGTATTCATTGCTTACGATTTACTGGATACAGAGTTGCTGCCGTATACTGTACGAATTATTTGTATGGCCTGTATTGTATTCCTGACATGTTACGCCATCGTTTGGCTAATGTCAAAAAGCAAATTGACCAATCGCTTCATCCGGTAACGTAACATAAACTAAAAAAAAGAGCAATCACCTTTACGGCAATTGCTCTTTTTCAGCTATAGTCAATTGAATTGTATTATTCTACTTCATTATAGTCAAGCACTGTCTTCTTATTAGCCAGAATACGATCGTATTCTTCTTTAGAACCTACAATGATCTTGTCAAACTCGCGAAGACCTGTACCGGCCGGAATCAAATGACCGCAAATTACATTCTCCTTCATACCTTCCAACTTATCTATCTTACCATTGATAGCAGCCTCATTGAGTACCTTAGTTGTCTCCTGGAAAGAAGCGGCAGACATGAAGCTTGAAGTTTGCAATGCGGCACGAGTAATACCCTGAAGAATCTGGGTAGAAGTTGCAGCAACAGCATCACGCACCTCAACCGGTTTAAGGTCACGGCGTTTCAGCATACTGTTTTCGTCACGCAACTTGCGGGCTGTGACAATCTGACCGGCTTTCAGGTTTTCAGAATCTCCGGCATCTACAACCACTTTCTTACCCCAAATGCGGTCGTTCTCTTCCATGAACTCGAGTTTGTCCACTACCTGCTGTTCAAGGAAGCGTGTATCACCCGGTTCGTCGATAGTCACTTTACGCATCATCTGGCGAACAATGATCTCAAAATGCTTATCATTGATCTTCACACCCTGTAAACGATATACGTCCTGAACTTCATTCACGATGTATTCCTGTACAGCCGTAGGACCTTTAATAGCCAAAATATCAGCCGGAGTCGTAGCACCATCGGACAATGGAGTACCTGCACGAACGTAGTCATTCTCCTGTACCAGAATCTGCTTAGACAGCGGAACAAGGTATTTCTTCACTTCACCGGTCTTAGATGTAACGATGATTTCGCGATTACCGCGTTTCACTTTACCCATAGTAACTTCTCCATCGATTTCGGATACGACGGCAGGATTCGACGGGTTACGTGCTTCAAACAACTCAGTAACACGGGGAAGACCACCGGTAATATCACCGGCTTTACCCACAGCACGCGGAATCTTAACGATTACCTCACCAGCTTTCACCTTTTGGCCGTTTTCGATCACTACGTGTCCACCTACAGGTAAATTATATGTACGGATAAGATCACCGTCTTCGGTCAGGATGTGGGCCGAAGGAACTTTAGTCTTATCTTTGGACTCAATAATAATAATTTCTCGAAGTCCGGTCGCTTCATCCGATTCAATCTTATAAGTAACATTTTCAATGACACCCTCAAACTCAATCTTACCGGTAGCTTCGGTTATGATAACAGCGTTGAATGGATCCCATTTCGCAATCAGTTTACCTTTTTCTACCACTTCACCATCGGCTACATAAAGTGTAGAACCGTAAGGAACGTTATGGGTAGAAAGTACAATGCCTGTATTGACATCAATGAAACGAACCTCAGCCAAACGACCTACTACCACTTTGGCAGCTTCACCAGTTTCGTCCACAATATCTACCGTACGGAGTTCTTCAAATTCCAAACGGGCATTATTTTTAGCAACAATACTTGCATTGGCCGCAATGTTGGCAGCCGTACCACCAGCATGGAATGTACGCAATGTCAACTGTGTACCCGGTTCACCGATAGACTGGGCAGCGATTACACCGACAGCCTCACCTTTCTGAACCATATGGTTCGTAGCCAGGTTACGACCGTAACACTTCGCACAAACACCCTTCTTCGATTCGCAAGTCAGTACCGAACGAATCTCAACGCTTTCAATCGGAGATTCCTGAATCTTCTTGGCGATATCTTCTGTAATTTCTTCACCACCGGCAACCAGTAATTCACCGGTCTGAGGATGAATAATATCGTGTACGGATACACGTCCGAGGATACGTTCGTACAGAGTAGCAATAACTTCGTCATTGTTCTTGAGGTCAGTACAAACCAGTCCGCGAAGCGTACCGCAGTCTTCTTCATTAATAATCACATCATGCGAAACGTCAACCAGACGACGAGTCAAGTATCCCGCATCGGCAGTCTTCAAAGCGGTATCGGCCAAACCTTTACGGGCACCGTGAGTAGAGATAAAGTACTCCAACACAGAAAGTCCCTCTTTAAAGTTAGACAAGATAGGGTTCTCGATGATCTGACCACCTTCAGCACCTGCCTTCTGCGGTTTTGCCATCAAACCACGCATACCAGAGAGCTGACGGATCTGCTCTTTAGAACCACGGGCACCGGAATCAAGCATCATGTACACAGAGTTGAAACCCTGATCATCTGAAGAAATAGTCTTCATCAAGATATTAGACAATTCAGAGTTTACATGTGTCCAGATATCAATTACCTGGTTGTAACGTTCATTATTGGTGATGAAACCCATATTATAGTTACTGATCACCTGCTCTACCTCTTCATAACCTCTCTGAACGAGTGTCTCTTTCTCTTTCGGGATAATGATATCACCCAAGTTGAATGACAGCCCACCCTGAAAGGCCATCTTGTAGCCTAAATTTTTAATTCCATCAAGGAAGTCAGCAGTCCGAGCAACACCACAAGCTTTGATTACAGCACTAATAATGTCACGCAATGATTTCTTTGAAATAATAGTATTGATGTATCCGACTTCAGGCGGAACAATTTCGTTCACAATCACACGACCTACTGAAGTCTCACGCATTACATCAACGATATTTCCATTTTCGTCAAGGTCTTTTACGATAACCTTCACCGGAGCGTGAATATCTACTTTGCCTTCATTGTAAGCTATCAACGCTTCTTCGGGTCCATAGAATGTGAGTCCCTCACCTTTGGCGCCTTTACGGAGTTTGGTGATATAGTACAAACCAAGCACCATATCCTGTGAAGGAACGGTAATAGGAGCACCATTTGCAGGATTCAGAATATTGTGAGAAGCCAGCATCAACATTTGTGCTTCAAGTACTGCCTCATTGCTCAAAGGCAAGTGAACAGCCATCTGGTCACCATCAAAGTCGGCATTGAACGCTGTACATGCCAACGGATGCAATTGGATAGCTTTACCTTCGATCATCTTAGGCTGGAAAGCCTGAATACCCAAACGGTGAAGTGTCGGAGCACGGTTCAACAATACTGGATGACCTTTCATTACGTGTTCAAGAATATCCCAGATCACCGGCTCCTTACGGTCCACGATCTTCTTAGCAGACTTCACAGTCTTTACGATACCTCGCTCGATCAACTTACGGATAATGAACGGCTTGTACAGTTCGGCAGCCATCAGTTTAGGAATACCACATTCATGCATTCTCAACTCCGGGCCAACAACAATTACCGAACGGGCCGAATAGTCAACGCGTTTACCCAGCAAGTTTTGACGGAAACGTCCTTGCTTACCTTTCAGGCTGTCAGACAAAGACTTCAACGGGCGGTTGGCATCAGTCTTAACTGCACTGGATTTACGTGAATTATCAAACAGTGAATCGACAGATTCCTGAAGCATACGTTTCTCGTTACGGAGAATCACCTCGGGAGCCTTAATCTCAATCAATCGTTTCAAACGATTGTTACGGATAATCACACGACGATAAAGATCGTTCAAATCGGATGTAGCGAAACGTCCTCCATCCAACGGAACCAACGGACGAAGTTCGGGCGGAATTACCGGTACAATACGTACAATCATCCATTCAGGTTTATTACGCCCACGTGATGCACGGAATGATTCTACCACCTGAAGACGCTTCAAAGCCTCATTCTTACGCTGTTGCGAAGCATCGTTTCCGGCACGGTGACGCAACTCATATGATAATGCATCAAGATCGAGACGGGCAAGCAGATCATAGATCGCTTCGGCTCCCATTTTAGCAATAAACTTGTTGGGGTCTGTATCTTCCAGATACTGATTATCTTTAGGAAGAGTATCAAGAATATCCAAGTATTCTTCTTCTGACAACAGATCAAATTCGGCGATACCGTCTTCAGCTTTCACACCCGGCTGAATGACAACATAGCGTTCGTAGTAAATGATAGAATCGAGTTTCTTGGTGGGGAGTCCCAACAAATAACCGATCTTATTAGGCAGCGAACGGAAATACCAGATGTGAGCTACAGGCACGACAAGCTGGATATGTCCCATACGTTCGCGACGTACTTTCTTTTCAGTAACTTCTACACCACAACGGTCGCAGACAATACCTTTATAACGGATGCGTTTATATTTACCGCAATGGCATTCGTAGTCTTTGATCGGGCCGAAGATACGCTCGCAGAACAAACCGTCACGCTCAGGTTTGTATGTACGATAGTTGATGGTTTCAGGCTTTAATACTTCACCACTCGAATTCTCAAGGATTTCTTCCGGAGAAGCCAAACCGATAGAGATTTTCGAGAAATTGCTCTTGATCTTATTTTCTTTTCTAAAAGCCATACTTTTATAATTATATAATATGCTAATTAACTAAATAATGTGCCGATTGGCTGATGCCAATGTGCCAATAAGAAAATATGCTAATTATGAAATGCCACAGCCAATGTACCTTGATCGATACATTGGCATATTGGCACATTAGTTCATTATTCCAAATTGATGCTCAGGCCCAATCCTCTTAATTCGTGCAACAACACGTTCAGAGATTCCGGAATACCCGGCTGTGGCATGGGTTCGCCCTTTACAATGGCTTCGTAAGCCTTAGAACGTCCAACAACGTCGTCCGACTTGATTGTCAGAATCTCCTGGAGAATATGCGATGCACCGAAACCTTCGAGTGCCCAAACCTCCATCTCTCCGAAACGCTGACCACCAAACTGAGCTTTACCACCAAGAGGTTGCTGAGTAATCAATGAGTATGGTCCGATAGAACGTGCGTGCATCTTGTCTTCAACCATGTGACCGAGTTTCAACATATAGGTAACACCTACGGTTGCTGGTTGGTCAAAGCGTTCGCCTGTACCACCATCACAAAGATAAGTTTTGCAATAGCGTGGTAGACCGGCTTTGTCTGTCCACTCGTTCAAGTCATCCAAAGTTGCACCGTCAAAAATCGGCGTAGCGAACTTCACACCCAAATTCTTTCCGGCACGTCCGAGAACAGCCTCAAAAATCTGACCGATATTCATACGAGAAGGCACACCCAACGGGTTCAATACAATGTCTACCGGAGTTCCATCTTCAAGGAACGGCATGTCTTCTTGACGAACAACACGTGACACAATACCTTTATTACCGTGACGTCCGGCCATCTTATCACCTACACCAATCTTACGTTTTTTAGCAATATATACTTTCGCCATCTGAATGATACCTGCAGGCAGTTCATCACCAATTGTGATAGCGAACTTTTTACGCTTCAGTTCAGCATCAAGTTCTTTGTACTTCTTGATAAAGTTCAGGATCAAGTCACGAATCATACCATTCGCATGATCATCATTGGTCCAGTCGCTCAGCTGAATCGCAGTGAAATCAAGTGAATCGAAGTCAGAAGCACTAAACTTAGAGCCTTTAGCTATGACTTCAGCTCCCAAGTAGTCTTTCACGCCCTGAGATACCTTTCCTTCTGTCAATACCATCAATTTCTTTACCAAGATACGTTTCAAGTCAGCTACCTTAGACTCAAATTCATCGTCAATTTTCGGAAGCAACGCCTTATCAGCCAACTTAGAACTACGATTCTTGATGACACGTGAGAACAGTTTCTTATCAATAATTACCCCCTTCAGAGAAGGAGATGCTTTCAAAGAAGCATCTTTCACATCACCGGCTTTATCACCAAAGATAGCACGAAGTAATTTTTCTTCCGGAGAAGGATCAGATTCACCTTTCGGTGTAATCTTACCAATCAATATATCACCCGGCTGAATACGTGCACCGACACGTACGATACCATTCTCGTCCAAATCCTTAGTGGCTTCCTCACTCACGTTAGGAATATCAGAAGTCAACTCTTCCATTCCTCGCTTGGTTTCACGAACTTCGAGTGAATACTCTTCTACGTGTACTGAAGTCAGCAAGTCTTCACGAACCACACGTTCATTCAACACGATAGCATCCTCGTAATTATAACCTTTCCAAGGCATGTAAGCAACCAACAGATTCTTACCCAAAGCGAGTTCTCCATTTTCAGTAGAATAACCTTCTGTCAGAATCTGACCTTTCGTCACACGATCACCTTTATTGCAAGTTGGCCGAAGGTCGATTGTCATATTCTGGTTCGTTTTACGGAACTTCGGTATTCTATATTCTTTTAATGCCGGCTCAAAACTTACAAACTCTTCATCTTCTGTACGATCGTATAGAATACGAATAGTAGTAGCATCTACAAAATCAATCACTCCATCACCTTCGGCAGCAATCTGAGTACGTGAATCACGTACCAGCTGGCGTTCAATACCTGTACCTACGATTGGAGCTTCGCTTCTCAGCAAAGGAACAGCCTGTCGCATCATGTTCGATCCCATCAACGCACGGTTAGCGTCATCATGTTCAAGGAAGGGAATCAAAGATGCAGCGATAGAAGCAATCTGTTGAGGAGCAACGTCCATCAACTCTACTTCCGAAGGTTCTACAACCGGATAATCGGCATCCTGACGAGACTTAACCTTATTACGGATAAATGTACCGTCATCATTCAACGGAGCATTACCCTGTGCTATGATCTTAGCTTCTTCTTCCTCAGCCGTCAGGTAAACGAGTCCGTTCTCAGACAGATCTACCTTTCCGTTATCTACCTTACGGTAAGGAGTTTCAATAAAGCCGAGATCATTGATCTTGGCAAACACACAAAGTGACGAAATCAAACCGATATTCGGACCTTCCGGTGTTTCAATCGGACAAAGGCGTCCGTAGTGTGTATAGTGAACGTCACGAACCTCAAATCCGGCACGTTCACGAGACAAACCACCAGGACCAAGAGCAGACATACGACGTTTGTGAGTGATTTCAGCCAACGGGTTTGTCTGGTCCATAAACTGTGACAATGCGTTAGTTCCGAAGAATGAATTGATCACAGAAGAAATAGTCTTCGCATTGATCAGGTCAATCGGAGTAAACACCTCATTGTCACGAACGTTCATTCGTTCGCGGATGGTACGTGACATACGTGCCAAACCGACAGCGAACTGATTGGACAACTGTTCGCCTACAGTACGTACGCGACGGTTGCTCAAGTGGTCGATATCATCTACATCTGCTTTTGAGTTAATCAGCTCAATCAGATATTTGATGATCTCGATAATATCTTCTTTAGTGAGGACACGCACGTCCATGTCTGTCGTCAGGTTCAATTTCTTATTGATTCTATAACGACCTACATCACCAAGGTCATACCGTTTTTCAGAGAAGAACAGGTTATTAATAACTTCACGGGCACTGGCATCATCGGCAGGGTCTGCATTACGCAACTGACGGTAGATATAAAGCACAGCCTCCTTTTCCGAGTTACTCGGGTCCTTCTGAAGGGTATTATATATAATAGAGTAGTCGGACTGGTTCGGTTCTTCCTTGTGAATAAGGATGTTTTGAAAGCCCGAGTCAATTATTTCATCTATATGTTCCGGTTCGATTACTGTTTCACGGTCGATAATGACTTCATTACGTTCAATAGAAACAACTTCACCGGTATCTTCATCAACGAAATCTTCAATCCAGGTTTTCAAGACACGCGCAGCCAGTTTACGACCTACTACCTTCTTGAGATTAGTCTTATTAACCTTCACATCTTCAGCCAGGTTAAAAATCTCAAGAATGTCCTTGTCGTTCTCAAAGCCGATAGCTCTTAACAGCGTAGTAACAGGCAATTTCTTCTTACGATCAATATAAGCGTACATTACGTTGTTAATATCGGTAGCGAACTCAATCCATGATCCCTTAAACGGGATGATACGGGCTGAGTACAACTTTGTACCATTAGCATGTACACTCTGACCGAAGAATACGCCCGGAGAACGGTGAAGCTGCGACACAACTACACGCTCAGCACCATTGATGACAAAAGTTGCCTTGTCAGTCATGTAAGGTATAGGACCAAGGAACACATCTTGAATCACTGTATCGAAATCCTCATGATCGGGGTCTGTACAGTAAAGCTTGAGTTTCGCTTTCAATGGAACACTATATGTGAGCCCACGCTCTATACAATCATCAATGGTATAGCGCGGCGGATCAATATAATAGTCCAGAAACTCAAGAACAAAATTGTTTCTTGTGTCGGCAATTGGGAAGTTTTCGGCAAATACTTTATACAATCCCTCTTTTTTACGCTTCTCAGGTGGGGTATCTAGTTGTAGAAAGTCTTGGAATGACTTCAATTGTACTTCCAGGA
>ULQE01015326.1_pt1 | contig 11370 bp, 10 predicted proteins | sample 1954171 | NCBI WGS metagenome assembly ULQE01 (sample SAMEA4835647, study PRJEB28245) | human gut metagenome | biome: gut microbiome; material: fecal sample | place: Denmark | collected 2008
TAATAAAGCGAATACCATATTAGTATTTTATATATAGCACATAGGAGTGAAATTATGCGTTCTGATTTGATCAAAGAGGGACCCGGCAGAGCCCCCCATCGTTCGTTACTGCGTGCACTGGGTATTGATGATCTGGAGATGAAGCGGCCGTTCGTTGCCGTGGTGAACTCCAAGAGCGACTACATTCCCGGCCACATGCACTTGGACAAGATCGCCGAGCAGGTGAAGGCGGGTATCCGCAACGCCGGCGGCGTGCCTTTTGAATTTAACACCATCGGCGTGTGCGATGGTATCGCCATGAATCACAAGGGTATGAAGTATTCTCTGTGCTCCCGTGAGCTGATCGCTGACAGCATTGAGGTGATGCTCACCGCGCACCCGCTGGATGCCATTGTGTTTATCCCCAATTGTGACAAGATCGTGCCCGGTATGCTACTGGCTGCCTGCCGACTGAACCTGCCCTGTATCTTCATCAGCGGCGGTCCCATGCTGCCCGGCAAGAGCGCCGTCACCGGCGGGCGTATCGGCCTGTCCGAGCAGTTTGAGTATGTGGGTGCCAATGCAGTGGGCAAAATGAGCGACCAGATTTTGGAGAGCTGTGCCTATACCGCTTGCCCCACCTGCGGCAGCTGCTCCGGTATGTATACCGCCAATTCCATGAACTGCCTGACGGAGACCATCGGCATGTCCCTGCCCGGCTCCGGTACCATTCCGGCTGTAATGAGCGCTCGTCTGCGCCTGGCAAAAGAGGCCGGTGAGCGGGTCATGGATCTGCTGAAAGAGGATATTAAACCCTCGGATATTATTACGGAGAAAGCCATTGAGAACGCCATGCGCACAGATATGGCCATCGGCTGCTCCACCAACACCATTTTGCATTTGACGGCCATTGCCCATGCGGCAGGCCATGATATTGACCTGGCCCGGCTGGACGCTTACGGCAGAAAGACCCCCCAGATCTGCAAGCTGAATCCGGCCTCCTCCGTGTTTATTACGGATCTGAACGATGTGGGCGGTATTCCCGCAGTGATGAAAGAACTGGCCAAGGGCGGTATGATCAATACCGGTTGCCTGACCGTCAGCGGCACGGTACAGGATCGACTGGACGCTGCGCCGGACGCCGACGGTGAGATTATTCACACTCTGGAGGCACCGTTCTCTGCAGACGGCGGTATCGCTGTGCTGACCGGCAACCTGGCAGAAGACGGCGCTGTGGTGAAGAAGGGCGCTGTTGCACCGGAGATGATGCAGCACAAAGGCCCGGCCAAGTGCTATAATTCTGAAGAAGAGGCCATTGCGGCCATTACCGGCGGCAAAGTGGTTGCCGGTGATGTAGTAGTCATTCGCTATGAAGGACCCAAGGGCGGCCCCGGTATGCGTGAGATGCTGTCTCCCACCTCTGCCATTATCGGCATGGGGCTTGGTTCCTCGGTTGCACTGCTGACGGATGGCCGGTTCTCCGGTGCCACCCGCGGCGCTTCCATTGGCCATGTGAGTCCGGAGGCGGCTATGGGCGGTACCATCGCTTTGGTACAGGACGGCGATATGATCGAGATTGATATTCCTGCGCGCGTGCTGCGGGTAGATGTGTCCGATGCGGAGTTGGAGCGGCGTAGGGCCACCGGGCAGCCGCCGGAGCAGCACCTGACCGGCTACCTGAAGCGGTATGCCCAGCATGTGACCAGCGGCGCCAAGGGCGCAGTGTTTGAGGACTGAGTATGAAAAAAGACGGGACGGCCGGTAAAGGGCGTGCGTTGCTGCGCCACCTGGCGGTGGTGCTGGTGTTTGTGCTGGCAGCCGCACTGGTGTTTACGCCGATATGGGTGCTGGGTGGGCGCTATGCGGTGTCTGCCGTGCATGATGTGCAGGCCAAGTTGCCCCGGGCAGACAGCGATTTGCAGCTGACGGAGCAGTACGACCCCCAGCCCAATACCTTTGGAATCGTAGAGGGCGCCACGGTGACCGGCGGTATGCACTTCGGTCGGCTGGAATGTAGCCAAATTGGGCTGGATTGCCCGGTGTATTATGGCGCCAATCGGGTGTGTCTGCGTGCCGGTGCGGCCGCGTCTACGGCTTATGGTTTGCCGGGTTACGGCAAGTCTACCGTTGTCACCGGGTACAACACAACGGTGTTCCGGAACTTGGCACAGCTGAAAAAAGGCGATCTCATCGACTTTTCCACCAACTGGGGGCACTTCTCCTACCGGGTGACGGACCGCCAGGTGCTCACCTCGGACGAATCCGTAGATGTGTCTGTGGTGGACAAGGAGAAGCTGATCCTCTTTTGTACCTATCCCCAGTCGCCCTTTGGCAACTTGGCGGATCAGCGGCTGTATGTGTTTTGTGAAAAGGCCTCCGGCCCGGCTGTGGAGGTGAGCACCGATGATTAAGATCAAAAAGCACGATCGACGCGCTTGTTGCAGTGCGTTTTTGCTGTTTGTTTTTACCGGCGTGCTGACTCTGTCTGTGTTGGTGGGCGCGCTTTTTGGCAACCCGGCGCGTATGGTGCGCAGCCTTGGCGGCGATACTTATGTGGACGGCCTTTATACGGAGGTCCACCAGTATGCGGCGGATCTTTGCCTGGAGTACGGGCTGGACACGGCTGTGGCAGACGCAGTCACCAAGGACGGCGTGTGCACGGCGGTGCAGACCTATGCGGGGGTTATGTTAAAAAGCAAGGATCGCTCGGCCAAGCTGGCGCCGGCGCTCCAAGAGGTGCGTACCGCATTAGAAACGGCGGCAGCCAAGGCAGCTCCCGGCGCCACTACGGCGCAGGTGCAGGACTTTGGCAAGGCATTTACCGATTATATGGGTGGCCGTATGGCGCTGGTTTTTGCGGCGGATCTGCAAAGCTTTGTAAATCTGAGTATGCGAGCCTCTGTGGCAGGGGGGGTGATCGCCTGTTGCGGCGTGGCACTGGCGGTATGGCTGTTGAGGCGCAGCGGCGCTGCCAAGCGGCTCCAGCGCCTGCTGGCGGCAGACGGTATCTGTGCCGCCGGACTGGTGACGGTGCTATGCGCTGTGATCATGCTGGTGCTGCTGCACCAAAAAAATCTATATATTTTTCCCGCGTATCTTTGTGCGGCTGCTACTCGGTATATGATCGACTGGCTGTATATGTGCCTGGGTGCCGGCGGACTGCTGCTGGCGATTTCCGGAATTGTGACCTTTGCACGCAAGGGCAAGAACTGTAAAGGATGAACCGTATGGACAACGATGTAGTCATTTCTGTTGAAAATGTGACCATGGCCTTTAACCTGAATAAGGAAAAGGTGGACAACTTAAAGGAATATGTGATCAAGCTGTTAAGGCGTCAGCTGGAATTTAAGAAGTTTTATGCCTTGCAGGACATTAACTTCCAGGTGCGCCGGGGCCAGCATTTGGGCATTTTGGGCCTGAACGGTGCCGGTAAATCCACGCTGCTCAAGACCATTGTAGGCGTATACAAGCCTACGGAGGGCACTGTGAAAAAGAAGGGCGTGATTGCGCCTTTGCTGGAGCTGGGCGCCGGCTTTGACCCCAACTACACCGGTAAGGAAAATATTTTCCTGTACGGTGCCATTCTGGGCTACAACCGAGAGTATTTGGAGAGAAAATATGACGAGATTGTGGCATTCTCCGAGCTGGGCAAGTTTATTGACGTGCCGCTGAAGAACTATTCTTCCGGTATGAAAGCCCGCTTGGGCTTTTCCATTGCCACGGCCGTGGAGCCGGATATTCTGATTTTGGATGAGGTGCTGTCCGTAGGCGACGCCCGCTTCCGCAAAAAGAGTTTGGCTAAGGTCCAGTCTATGTTTGATCAGGGCGTGACCGTGCTGTTTGTGTCTCATAATATTCAGCAGGTGAAGGCCATTTGCGACACGGCCATTTTGTTGGAGAAAGGGCATATTATTGCCTCCGGCGATGTGGATACCGTGGCTGCCGTGTATGAGGAAAAATCCGGCAAAAAGAAATAAGGATTAAAATGTTAAAGGCGGGTACTCCCCGCCTTTTTTATGTTCTAAAAAAACGATTGACAAATTATTTACAATGTGCTTAAATGTTATTGAAGATAGAAGTTTGGAAACAAATGCAGACAGAATGATAAATGATACATTAAAATCGAGATTGATAATTGCAAAGGCGCCGAATAATTGTCAAGTGCGTTAGCCAATCGATTACCCAATAAATAGGCAGGAGGTGTTTCCGATGTTCAAAGCATTCCTTTATTCGTAAGCAGACAAGAGCAATATAAAAAAGAACGAAAATTATTATGAGTAAAAGAATGGTAAGCTTGTTTTTATCCGCTGTAATGTTCGTCGTTTGTTCTTTTGGTGCTACCGCCACCTACGCAGCCGAAAATATTGAAACTGCCATAATTGATGGCAAGGAATATAGATGCGAATCTAGGATTGTGGATGATAAAGAATATATGTACATTACTAACATCACGGATGAAATAACGGATGTTGTGTATTATGATGTTTGTTCTGGTATAATATTTCTCAACGGCAAACCGGTTGCTTATGTTGAGAATGCTGTGAGCTTTCCAGATGAAAAATCAATTGAGAGTGTATCGCCATTAGCTACCACTGGTTGGCGTTATCACGATACATCAAATCATCGTATTTCGTGGGCTCGAGGTGTGGCAGCTGCGACATTAGCGGGTATCATTGCTGCGGTTATCCCGAGTACAGGGTGGCTTTCAGTATTGACTAAAATCGGTGCGACAGCCTTGAGCGCTGTATCTGCGGCGTGCATTGGAGGAAATGTAAAATGTGTTGCATATACGCAGGTGTTAGCGAGCGGTAAGGTACAATGTCGATATGACTGGACATTTAGGCCAAGCTCCGGAGAAAGTTATGGTCCGTATAGTTCGTATAAATTATAGTAATGTTGGTACTGAATAGGAGAACGGAAGCAAATGAACAAAAAACAATTCTACATTCTAACCACTTGCTGTCTGGTGGCTTTGCTGGTCCTCTTTGAGGTCGTATTGTTCATTGCCTTTGGCGGAGAGCGGTTGGAACAAAGCGGATGGGTCAAGTGGCTTTGTGCCGGTGCACCGGTTTTGATCGTCCTGCTGTCCTTTTTGCGGGACTATATCATAAAAGTGAAGTTTGGCGGTTCAAACGAATAACACACAAAAGTACCCCGTGCGGTTTGGAACTGCACGGGGCGTTTTGTTATGTTTATTATTTCACTTTAACGGACTTGGTGGCGCTCCAGGCGGAGTAGACTTTTTTCTTGCCCTCGGTGCGGTAGGAACGGATACGCACATAGTAGGTGGTCTTGGTCCGGTAGGTGGAGAAGGTCTTGGAGGTGGCGCTATTCTTTACCGTAAAGTCCAGAAAATTCTGCTTAAAGTTCTTGGTGGTGGAGTATTGCACCTGGTAGCCGCTGCACGCGACTTTGCCCCACTTAATCGTGATCTTCTTAGACTTAGGCGAGGTGGCGGAGCTGATCTTTGGGGTGGCGGTCAGTGTTTTGGTGCTGACCTTGCTGCTTTTGGCGCCGGTCTTGGTGCTGCTGTCTGTGGTGTACGCTGCCACTTGGAAGGTGTAGGCGGTGTTGGCTTTCAGCTTGCTGACGGTGCCGGTGGTTTTGTTACCTTTGATCGTAGCTACCTTGGTTGTTTTTTTGGATTTGGTGTCGTAGCGATAGATATAGTAGCCGTCGGCACCGGCCTTTTTGCTCCACTGGAGAGCCACAGAGGCCGCAGAACGGCTTTTTACCTTAGCACCGCTGACTTTACCGGGTAGGCAGTGCTTGATGTTGTAGGCGCTGTAAGGGCCGTATTTGCCTTTTACATAGGCTCGCACCCGCACGGCGTACTCCTCGGTATCTGTCAGGTTGTGCAGGGTGGCGCTGGTGCCGGTGACGGTTTTGGAGAAGTTGGTACCCTTGGTTTTGTTGGTAATGTCGATATAGTATTTGGTGGCGCCGGATACCTTGTTCCACTTGTATGTTAAGTTGGTCTGGGTGCGCCCGGTCAGAGTCAGCCCGGTGACCCGGTTCTTGGCTGCTGCGGTGGTGGAGGGCCTTGTGGTGGTCGTGGTGCTGCCGGAGGTAGAAGTGGAAATGTGGTTCACATTTGCGGTGGAAGCGGGCATACCGCTGTACACGGGAATAATAAAGGTCTTGGCCGTGTTCAGAATTTTAGCCGATTTATAGGCGTTATAGGTGGTAACAGACTCAGAAGCCGCCGCCTGTACATTGGCCATATATTCGTGGCTGTGCTTCTCTGCCGTGCCGGGGGCTACATTGAACTTTTGCAGATAGCCGGTGTTTTGGGTTTTGGAGAAGCCGTTTGCTATGTATGTTGCGCCGTTGTAAATGGACTTGTAGGGGTTGCTCCAGGGACGGCCGTAGTTAAAGTACTTGGTGCGGCAGACACTTTTTGGCACATAGCCGGAGGTGCCGGTGGTGTATCTGCCATTGTTATCTGTGTACAGGCGCACCCGGTAGTATTTGCCTGCATTGGCGCGCCATACCATATACTGACCCTTTTTAGCCTTGGTCTTGGTGCCGCTGACCTTGCCGTTTTTATAGTCAGAGTAAATGGTGGCGTCCTTCTCCAGGCGCAGATACCCGGCAGCCCATTCCAGCCCGTCCATTGCGCCGCTGTAAGCGCCGATATTGTAGTAGTTGTAAATGCCGATAAACGGCGCACGGTTGCCGCTGGCGCCGCCGGTGGTGGCTTTGGTACTGCCCACCTCCTGTACGATTTTGGAGGCCAGATAATAGGCGCTCATACCGCTGTTTTTTGCGGCGGCCAAAATCGCGTCGGAATACTTGGTCTTGCTGTCGTAGTTCTTGCGGGTCTTGCCGTCGGTGGTCAGGTAGTTGATCCGGGAATTGTGCATCCAGGTGGGGGAGAGAATGGTCTCCACCCCGGCTTTGGTCTGCTTGGAATTATATGCGGTGGATTCAAACTGGAAAATATGCTTCTCATCAAAGAAGTTGCGGGGATCCATATAGTGCATCACCGCGTTTTGAGAGGCAGAGTACCAACTGGAGCCTTCCTGGGGCTTGTTCTTGCAGGAGGCGCAGCTGCAGTAATAGGCGGCAGACAGAGAAGACTGACGCTCAATCAGTTGCTTAGAGTGGGGGGAGCGCTCTGCTTTAACGGCAGCGGTGAAATTCAGCCCGGTCTTCAGCGGCTGAAAATCCCATTTGGGGTACTTATTGTGCAGGCTTACCAGCTTGCTGATATAGCTTTCCGGGAAGCCTTTGTCCCGTAACTGGTCGGCATAACTCTTGGCAAAGGCAGTTGTCGGTAATATTGTTAAAGTGGTCATTAACAGACAAATTGCCAAAAAAAGGCTAATCGTTTTTTTTATCATTCTGGTCGTCACCGTTCCTTAAATTTTTGGCGGTATTATGCGCTTTTTCGCTTTATTTTGCTTTATAATATCATTTCAACACGGCTTTGTCAATTTTTTGTAACCGGAAAATGTTGGCGAAACCCTTGACAAATTCGGAAAAATTGTGTAAACTTGTCACGCTGTGAAAAAAGAACACGGCCCATATCGAATAACAATCAAAAAATCAACCAATGACCAAGACCGAGAGAGAGGAGATCGGGAAGCGATTATGGACAACGCAACAAAACAACAAAATTCCAGCAATGCGAGAGAAGGCAACGGCCTGCCGGCCATGCTGACTCGTCTGCGTGAGAACGCAGGTATGACCCAAGAGGAGGCCTCTAAGCTATTTGAAGTAAATCGCAGCACTTATGCGTATTATGAGACTGGAAAGAGCCACCCCAAATACCCCCTGCTGTGTAAGATGGCCCATGCCTACGAGGTGAGCACGGACTACCTGCTGGGCATGAAAAGCGCTGCAAGCAACACCGCAGATACGCTGCATGATGCAGGCGTGGCTTACGATGCCAATAACGAGCAGCCCTCCAGCTATTTGAAGGGCCAGATCAATGACGGTATTGCCGAGCTTAGTAATGTAGAGCGTATGGTACTGTTTCGTCTGCGGATTATGGACAAAGAGGATCAGAATGGCATCCTCAACTTTATCAACTGCTTGGGCGAGTTGAACAAAGAGGAGTGGGAGACCCTGTTCCGTCTGTGCGTGATAGACAAAGAGAATCAGAAGAAAGTCCTTGACTTTATCAAGAGTCTGTAAACAGGCGATCCAACACAAAGAGAGAGCCACAGAGACCGGTAACGGTTTTTGTGGCTCTCTCTTTGTTTAGACTTGCAGACCGTACAGTGCGCGGGCGTTCTCCGCCGTTTGGCGCAGCACAGCCTGGGGAGACAGTCCCAGCACCTGCCCGATGCGTGCGGCGATGTGAGGGATCAGAGCAGAGTTATTGCGCTGCCCGCGGCAAGGCTCTGGCGCCAGGTAAGGACAGTCCGTTTCCAACACCAGGCGTTCTAAGGGGATCGTTTCCACCACCTCCAGCGCTTTGCGGGCGTTCTTGAAGGTGGCCACACCGTTCAGGCCGATGTACATGCCCAGTTTGATGATCTCCTTTGCCATTTCCTTGCTGCCGGAGAAACAGTGCACCACGCCTTTGGGCTGCAAGGCCTGCAGCAGCTCCAGCGTGTCGCCATGGGCTTCCCGGTCGTGTACGATAATGGGTTTGTCCACTTCCTTTGCCAGCTGGATCTGACGGCGGAAAAAGGCCGTTTGCGTGTCTTTGTCGCTGGCCATCCAGTGGTAGTCCAAGCCGATCTCGCCAATCGCCACGCACTTGGGGTCCGCCAGCAGCGGCCGTAGGCGCTCTATGTCCTCTAAATCGGCGCCTTCCAAATTCTCCGGGTGGAACCCGGCGGCAAAGTAAAACCAGGGATATTGGCGGCTCAGCGCCTGATTTTGCAGGGAGGAGGGCAGATCACAGCCGCAGCTGACCACACCCACCACGCCTAGGTCGGGCAGCCGGCAGAGCAGCTGCTCCCGATCCGGGTCAAATTGAGGATCGTCATAATGGGCGTGGGTGTCAAAAATCGGAGCGTTTTTCATAAATCGAATTCCTTTATAAAAAAGAGCGACCGGTCCGCAGACTGCTCGCTCTTTTGTGTTTTTTTAGCGAATCTTGGTGCCGGCAGGCATACCGTCCACAAACAGCACCTGTACATCATGATCGCCTACATCGCCGGCCAGAAGCATACCGTTGCTCATCTCGCCGCACAGCTTGGCAGGTTTTAAGTTGGCTACGATCACCACTTTTTTACCGATCAGGTCCTCCGGCTTGTACCAGGGGGCAATGCCGCTGACGATCTGACGGCTGCCGTCGCCGTCATTCACTTGCAGTTTGAGCAACTTCTTTGCCCGCTTAATGGGTTCGCAGTCGGTGATCTCTGCCACGCGCAGCTCTACCTTGCTAAAGTCGTCAAAGGCAATCTGCGCCACACCGGGCACCTCTGCCTTAGGCTGCTGGGCAGCGATGGCCTTCTCCATTTGGGCTTTAATTAAGGCGTTCAGTTCGTCGATCTCCTTGTCTGTGTCAATGCGGGGGAACAGAGCGTCGCCCTTGTGCACCGTTACATTGGCAGGCAGCACGCCGAATTTGGCAGCGTTCTCATAGGTGATCAGGTCCTCGGTAGCGCCGATCTGCGCCCAGGCCTTGGGCATAGAGGTGGGCATAAAGCAGGACAGCAGGGTGGTGGTGATCCGGATCACCTCCAGCAGGTTGTACAGCACGCTGGCCAGCCGAGCCTTGCGGCTCTCGTCCTTGCCCAGAATCCAGGGGGTGGTTTCGTCAATATACTTGTTGGCTCTGGAGATCACTTTGAAGATCTCTGCCAGGGCGTTGTTCAGCTGGGTCTGGTCCATGTAGGCAGCCACTTTATCCCGCAGCTCCAGTGCCGGGTCAATGAGAGAGGCGTCCAGTTCTTCGTCTGCTTCTCTGCATTCCGGCAAGGTGCCGCCAAAGTATTTCTCTGCCATAGCCACGGTGCGGGACACCAGGTTGCCCAGATCGTTAGCTAAGTCCGCGTTAATGCGGTTGATCATAATTTCGTTAGAAAAAGAGCTGTCTGCGCCCAGCGCCATCTCTCGCAGAATGTGGTAGCGAATGGCATCTGCACCGTAGCGCTCGCCCAGCACCAGCGGGTCTACCACATTGCCGATGGATTTGCTCATCTTTTGACCATTAAAGGTGATCCAGCCGTGTACTGCCAAGTGTTTGGGCAGCGGCAGATCCAGTGCCATCAGCATGGCGGGCCAAATGATGGCGTGGAAGCGCATAATGTCTTTCGCCACCATGTGCACATCGGCGGGCCAATAGCGGTCAAAGTCGTCATACTTGTCATTCAGGTAGCCCAGGGCGCTGATGTAGTTGGAGAGCGCGTCTACCCACACATAAACCACATGACCCGGGTCAAAGGTGACGGGAATGCCCCAGGTGAAGGAAGTGCGGGATACGCACAGATCTTCCAAACCGGGCTTGATAAAGTTGTTGACCAGCTCTACCGCGCGGCTCTTAGGCTGTAAATAATCCGTCTCCAGCAGCAGCTTTTCGATCCGGTCGGCAAAGGGGGACAGCTTAAAGAAATAGGCTTCCTCAGCGGCCTCGGTGACCGCACGGCCGCATTCCGGGCACTTGCCGTCCACCAGCTGGCTTTCCGTCCAAAAGCTCTCGCAGGGGGTGCAGTATTTGCCTTTGTATTCGCCCTTATAAATATAGCCCCGGTCGTACAGCTCCTTAAAGATCTTCTGTACCGTCTCTATATGGTAATCGTCGGTGGTGCGAATGTAGCGGTCATAGCTGATGTTCATGTAAGACCACAGCTTCTTAAAGATGGCTACGATCTCGTCCACATACGCCTTGGGGGTCACACCCTTCTCGGCGGCCTTTTGCTCAATTTTCAGACCGTGCTCGTCCGTACCGGTGAGAAAGAGCACATCATACCCTTGCATGCGCCGAAAGCGGGCGATGGAGTCGCAGGCCACGGTGGTGTAGCAGTGCCCGATGTGGGGATTGCCGGAGGGGTAGTAAATGGGCGTGGTGATATAAAACTTTTCCTTATCCATAGGAGCCTCCTTATACAAATACATTGAAGTTGGCCGTCGCGCCGTCCTTGGTGCGGGTCTCTACCGCATCGCCGGTCTGCATATTGACTTTGACGGAGGCGTACTTCTTTTTGTTTTTATAAACGGCAAAATAGTAGTTGTTGCCCTCAGACACGGTGCCGTCCACATCGTAGCCCTTGCCATAGTAGTTGGTCAGGGCGTCCAGTGCCTGGTTGACGGTGTAGGCGCTTCCGCTGTCCTCTTTTGCCTTTTTGGTGGTGGTTTCTGCCGGTTTTGTAGTGGTGTCGGTAGAAGCATTTGTGGTGCTCTCCGGCACCGTGGTGTCTGCCGTGGTGGCAGCGGGCCGGGTTGCGACCGTGGCGGGCTGGGTGGTCTCTTCCGGGGCAGCCTTGGTGC
>ULQE01025084.1_pt1 | contig 11228 bp, 9 predicted proteins | sample 1954171 | NCBI WGS metagenome assembly ULQE01 (sample SAMEA4835647, study PRJEB28245) | human gut metagenome | biome: gut microbiome; material: fecal sample | place: Denmark | collected 2008
TCGATAGCGTCCTGCGCCTCGTCCATGATGGCCTGGGCTATCACCACGTTCTCCGTGCGGAAAAACTTCAACGTCAGTTGCACGGCGTCGTCCTGGGTCCTGCTGATGCGCCCGTGGGCGAGCTTGCGAATGAGCACGCTACGGCTCTTCACCTTGGGCCGCACGACGAAGTCGAACGTCCCGTCGCTCATCTGCTGGCCCACGCCCGTCTTCCGAAAGCTCTCCACGGCCTGAGGCACGGGCGCATCGGGCGAAAAAAGAAAATACTTGCGGTCGTCGTAGTAAGCCTGTCCGCCGATCTGTACGTGCTGGCAATGGTTGCCATGGTTCTCATTGCTGTTGATGTTCTTATTATTCTTATTCATAATTGTATGTTTTTTTATCCTCAAATGGAGGGACACAAACGTTGTATCGTGTTGTTTCGATGCAGCCTGCTGAGAAGGGAAAACAACTAAAACAACTTTTACAACGAGTAACAACGCTTCGCGAGGACAAAACACGCTACGCGTGTATACAATCCTTCTGCAAGGTAAACAACCAAAAACAACAGCTTCGCCAGGACAATATTACAACTGCTTTTCCTGCAAGGGTAACTTGGTTGTAAAATATTGTAAATGTTGTATTTGTTGTTTTCTTTTTATTCCCCTAATTCCTTCATTTTCGGATGATTCTTTTTTGTGCGAGAAGAGACGTGGATTGTTGCGCGCTTTACCATGGAATATCCTCCTCGTACTCAACTCAGATCTTTACTATTTTTACTTTCCTGTTCTCAAAATTGGCCCTTGGGCCAATCCTATTAATGACCGATTAATGTTCCGATTAACGATGATTCATGTTAAAAACAAATCACCGATTCTGTCGATGGATGTCCGCCACGAGGATGTCCTGGTAGTGGCGCCCCTCATACTCGTTGACCGTGAAGCGGAGGCTGACGGCCACCAGTTCGTCCTGGGAGAAGCGACAGGTGGCCGCGTTGCCCAGCATTGTGCAGGCATACTGGTCGGCGTACTTCCCACCGAGCTCCTGCAGCAGGATGTTGCACTTGTTAACTTGTCCCGTCTCGCTCTTCTGACTCTGCACAGCGAAGGCCTCGCCCTGCTGCACTACACGCATAATCTTTGCTTCCATCGTGCTCTTACTTTTCTTTTTTACTACAACTCATGCTGAGGCTAAACAAAAACCTCCAAACTGTGAAACTGAAATACATACTCATAACTCTTGTTTTACGTCGCGCCTTCTCGCGACCTTTTATTATTATTTTGTTAGCTTGCCATCGTGGGCCACGCGAGCCTCGAACTGACGATGCAAAGGTAGAAAGGGGCTGGGAGCCGCACAATCGTTTTCCCAACATTTCCCGAAAAAACCCCTGTTTTTGGGAAAAAATGGCCCTTTTTTGGGAAAATCAAGGAAATATGAAATTGTTACAGTTTCAAAAGGGTGAAAAATCGTGTTTTTTCCCCGTTTTTTCCCAAACTTTTCCCAAAATGAGGGGAAAATTTGGGAAAACGAGGGAAAATCAAGGAGAAAAGAGTTCGTCACGCTGCTATTTTTCTGTAGCGGTCCTTCTCCTTTAGCTTAGAATAGAGGCTTTCTGCTATCGAATAGTCGAGGTCGGTCTCCTTATGCCAGTAGAAGAAATGTTTGTTGTGATTCATCTTGTTTTCTTGTTTTCTAAAGGATTCCACCTCACACTTTACCTCCGCATCCTTGAACATCAAATTCATGCGGACTGCAAAATCGCTCTTGTCTTGGCCCTCCCGTATGATGTCGAACGAATACTTCATGATGCACCAGACAATGTACCATTGCTTTTTCGTTTTGATGTTGGCCTTCACCCAGAATCTCAGTATCTCCTCCAGCTTATAAGGATCGACCCAGTGAACGAAGAGCGGGTCGCTTTGATGGTCTTCATCGTTTCGCTTGCAGATTTTCTCGATCAGCATGCGGTGCTCAGCCTGGTACATAAAAAGCTTCTCAAAGTCTTCTTTCCTAAACGCGTGCTGACTCAGTTCGTGGGCAAAAGCTTCCATTTCCCCCTCTTGCGGAAAGTCCCAGTCAACCCATAGTTTGCAGATCGCATGAGGGGCGTAGCGCTGCTCCGTGCGGTTCAGCAGCTCGCGCAGCATGCTCATGTCGGCCTCCGCCTTTCGGTTGTCCAAGTAGTGCAAGTGGCGTATCGCCACCCGTGCGAGGTGGGCGTCTTGGTGGCTTTCCTCATACTGCCTTTTGATATAATGGTAGATAATAGCCTCCTCAGCCTCGCTGCGAAGCTCCCGTGTGTGACACAAAGCCGCTCCCGCTGCCTCTATCTCCTTAGCGGTTCTGCGCACATGGCGTATGCTCTCCGTCACCCTCTCGACGGCCCGTCTTTTGAGGTCCTCGTAGTCGGCGGGCGTGGCGCTTGCCTCTTTGTGTGGGCTGCGTCTCCCCTCTATGTCCTCCAAGGCGGAGACGGGGCAGGACTTGGCCAAGTCCATGAGATTTTTCTGAATCTTCTCCTCCAAGGTCACAAACTCCGTCAGCGTGGGGCTCAGTAGGTGCCACATCTGCTCCACCTGCGCGTCGTAGATGTTGTAGAGGGTGACGTAGGCCCTGCTGCGAAGGTCCTTGACCAGCTGGCGGTATTCGTCCAGGCTCGCGCTGAGTATCTGAGCGACGTGGAATACACACTTGAAGGCTATCCGTCGGTTGCCGATGTGGCAATTGATTTCGTCGATAGTCCTTTGCGCCTCCTCGCGCATGAGGATGGTCTCCGTCTCAAAGAGCCGATAGTCCTCGGGGGTGAAGTGGCGGTAAGTCTTCTTTCCTGTGCTCGCGTCGAGTGTGAGCAAGTCTTCTTCTGAGGCGATCTTCATGTCGCCTTGTGTAATCTTTTTTTTTCATATTTATTTAGGTATAGGTTAATGATGTGATATCAAAAGGATAGTAAACTATTAAAGATGGATGATCTTTTCAAACTAAAAACAGGGATTCTTTTGAAAAAATCACTTTTTTATAATTCCCTTTAATTCTTCCACAGTATAAGGTGGTGTTCTTCTATGTACCATTGCATGGCAGTTAGAGCACAATGGTACTAAATCTCTATCAACATCAAACACATATCCAGGCGTCATCGCTGAAACAGGAGTAGTGTGATGCACTTCTATATAATGATAACCTATTTTCCCATATACATCATAGAAATTCATGCCACATACTGCACAGTTATATCCTTTTCTATGCAAGCATAGTTGTCTATTGATTGGATTTCGCTCATATCGTATGGAGCGTATTTCTGTAGGAGTGCCTTCTGTCTGAATTGATGTGATATTATCTCCTTTATCGTTAATATCTGTAATGGTTAGCAGCGAGAAAATAAATTCAAAGCAATATTTCAACCATTCAGAAATAACAGAAAATTCCTTTTCGGAAGAATCACTGTCTGATATCGGAACAAGGACGATCTTGCACATAAAAGAACGCCATAGTTTTGGCCACTCATTAGTAAAGATATTACTTCCATTTACAAGAAAAACTATTTTCGCTCCTTTATCTTCAAGCATTTCCTTATATATTTCGAAGCGCTTTCTTTTGGACACTTCTGCCGACGCCATGTCTTTGAGAATATACCCACCATGTTTTTGTGGGTATATCTCAATGACAAGTCTTATATGATTATGTATATAAACTCTGACATCAAAGAACATTGCGCCTTCGTTAGAGGGGCTACAAGTATAGTGTTCTTCACCGTCAACCAGCGACGAAGATACTTCAAAGGGCATTGAAAAGTGGCGTTCTAAAACACTTTTCAGTTTAATACATAATGCTTCCATATCTCAATTATTAACCTTCTTGTTCTGGGTCTGGCAAATCTGCTACTAGTCTCTTTAGTATTCGAGAAACAGTAAATCTCATATCTTCGTAGTTCTCAATGCTTGAGGGAGAGCACGTGGTATTCTCTGCTTCTGCCAAAGCCCATAACAAGTCATCCAATCCTTCGACCACTAAATGCTGTGCAAGATAAGGTCCGTATATTTTTTTATAGTAAGGATGCGTTTCGTTAATATTTACAGCATGCTTGCCATCTGCCAAAGCTGGCTCCCACAGGGCATTACCCTCGATCGTGGGAACAGGGATGACACGATTTTGCTTAGGGTCTACATTGCTCTTAATTGAGATTGTTTTGGTGAATGTTCCGTTGTTATTGCTGATTTCAGCACTGTCTTCTCCTTTGGGGGTGATTTTCGATCCTTCAAGATCAGGCGCTTTACTGTCGATGTTTTGATTAGAGGGTATGTGTGCATTTTCCCCCTTTTCATGTACCGCTTTGTTTTCTTTGTCGCGATAACGTTTTTCAGCTTCACGTCTTGGTGCCCCAAGAAAGTTGATGATGTATTGTGCCAATTCGCCAATAAGAAGAATTCTCGACTTCTTTATATCGATACTTAGTAGCTCATCCATCTTATAATCAAATGAGAAATCTACACGAAGCAGGGAAAAGTGCGGCTCTTTTTTCATAAAGCCGAACCAGTCCCCACTATGGATAAGACGATTTTCACGATATACATATATTCCTTGAAAGTCATTGCTACCACGTGCTTCCTTCTCTGCTTCGATAGAAGAAAATTCACCTTTCTTTGGTATTATATAAGCTGAAATATGAAACAATGCTTGCGAGCCGTCAGGCATATCTACAGGGACATCCTCCTCTTGTAAAGTCTCGGTCCTTTCTTCCTTTGTGCAAAAGGGATCCCACGCCTTAATAGTGTCTGTATTCACAACAATCTCGACATTTTTTGCTCGTGTGTCATTTACGTCAATGTACCTTTGAAATACCATGGAAAGATGAAACTTGAGATCATCAAGTATCTTAACAAGACCCTTTTGCGCATTCTTTAAAGTCTTGTAATCTTTCATCAACCGATCTAATCTATCCCATACAAGTAGCGTGCCGGATCCTTCTCCTGCCACCATGTTCAGCATTTCCTCTTCATCTTCTTCTATAGTTGGAAATTGAAGCATCCAAGAGCCTTTAGCTGCGATATAGTCCAAGTCCCACTGCACCTTGCGCAACTCCATTTCTTCTGCTGTTCTTGAGAGCAAAGAGAATTTTTTGCAAAATGCAGTAGAAGCAGTTTTCAAACCAAGTCCGAACTTTCCGAGACTGTTCTTTTCTGTGCGCTCCTTTGAACCATATTTCATTGCGTTTTTTAGACCATCCAAGTCCATTCCGCATCCATTGTCTGCAATGTAAACCCTAATGTTCTTATTAGGATCCATATTGACTTCAATGTTCACTTTTGTCGCATTTGCGGCAATCGAATTGTCTACTATATCGGCAATAGCTGTATTAAAGTTATAACCGGTATCTCTTAATCCATTAACTATTCGTTCAGGATCTGGCAGAAGTTCAAAATCCTCTGCGGTTTTAGTTTGGGAAGTCATTATCATAGATTTCAATTATTTTTTCTTATTGTAGGTGTTAATTCTAACGCTCTTAGTATGTCTGCTCTGTCTTGACTATGTCCATCATTCCCGATAACAGCAGAAGAAGCTATATTGCGTTTTCGTTCTATTCTTTCATTGACTACTTGTTCTACGGTGTTAGTATAATATAAGCGGTATATAAATACCGTCTTTTTCTGACCACGTCTGTATGCTCTTGCAGAAGATTGATCCTCCAATGCAGGATTCCATTCCAAGTTGTAATGAATGACATGGTTGGCTCCTGTTATATTCAACCCTGTCCCTGCTGCTCTCGGGTTGAGTATGAGCATTGCAGCTCCATTCAAATTGTTAAATCTGTCAACAATATGCTGCCGTTCAGCCACAGGCGTTTCGCCATTAATTGTCCATAGCTTTATTCCAAATCTTTTTGGAATATCATTTTTGAATATCTCAAACATATTTTTGTATGAGGTAAATACAATTATTTTCTCTTCTCTGCTGACAATTTCCTCAACTATTTCGCAGAATCGTTGGTATTTTATAGACACTTCTGTCGGATCGGCAGACTCATTGGTTCCCGATATTGCAAAAGGATGAGTACAATATATTCGTAGCTGTTGTAGCATTCCCAAACTTACTTTGTCGCTATCGACATTGCTCTTTAGGAAGGACAAGTACTTATTATACTCAATACACTCCATCTCAGACATTTGTAAAGCTTGTGTCGAAACTACTTTTTCTGGCAGATCTTTAGCAACATCTGCCACCAACCGCCTTATCATGAGCGGACTAAGTATTGGCTCAATTTTCTCTCCCCCCGACACATCGTCTGTTATGGTTTCTTTATAGTTTTCTAGGGAGCCAAGAAGCCCAGGCTGAACAAAATCAATGAGCGACCAAATATCTGTTATATGATTTTCAAAGGGGGTTCCTGACACAGCGATACTTCTTTCTCTGTTTATGTTTTTACAAGCCCTTGCTCTTGCACTGAAGGGATTCTTTATATTTTGAGCTTCATCTAATGCTACAAATTTCCATTTTATCATATTTAGCATATGAATGTCGTTCACGACAGTGGTGTATGAAGTTATTATAACGTCGTATTTTTGTAGATCTCTATAATTGCTTATACGGTCTTGCCCGTAATGAACTGTTGTATTTAGAGACGGGGCAAATATCGCGCATTCACGTTGCCAGTTAACCAACAATGAAATAGGTGCAACAACAAGCATCGGAGTTTCTAGTCTTGCTTTCAGACTCAGCATCTCCGCTATTACCTGCATGGTTTTGCCTAATCCCATTTCATCGCCGAGAATACATCCGTTACATTCCTCCAACATACTTTGTATCCACAGGAAACCAGTTTTTTGGTAAGGGAAGAGCGTTGCCTTAAGAGTAGTTGGTGGTTCTTCCTCGTTATCTATGGGCTTCTTTAGATGCGAAGCATCTACTTTGTTTTCTAACAGATTTGTACCATTTAGAAGTTCCAATTCTATCAATTTAAGGTATTGTCGAATGGATATCCGCCCATTTTCCTTTATACCAGTACAATCCAATAGTTCTTGTACATAAAGATTATTACCAGAGAGATAGAACCAAGTGTTGTTGCTGACACACTGGTCTATAATGGTGCCCTCGATCACATCTACAGGAACAAATGTCCCTTTTCTCAATGCTTCTATATTGCATGTGATTTCTCCACTATCATTGTTAGTCAATTTTATATGTAGTGAAGAGCCTATTTTTGAAAACCTGATGTTAGGCAAGTCTTTTGCCGGATTGTCGCAACTTATATCATTTTTTTTCTCGCTTTCATCTTTTGACAATAGGTCATAAATATCCGAGGCATTGGGGTGATAGACATTCTTTCCATCTTGCAATGCCAAATGGTGATCGTATATAATCCAACTTGCTTTCATATCTATCCTTGAGATTGGAAACGTTCAAGACTTGCAGCGCTGATTGATATTCGTTTGCTACTTGTCGAAGCTTTCCTTATGCTGTGTTGTGGCTCAGCGACTAGTCCAAGATCTGTTTTCTCCTCATTTTTTTCCTCATAATTGTTCTCTTTCATGCCGATCGTAAAATTATCAACACTTTCGACCAATAGACGAAGTTTCAAGGTGCTTGCATACGAATTGACTATCATTGCCAAGTATTCAGAGTTGCTGTTGACTACTTTCATTTGGTTCAACAATGCTGATACGTAAAAATCATGGCGATCAACAGTTTTACTACCAGCCCACCAGTTGTAATCACTAACAAAACTCCACAAAAATGCAGCAACAGTATCGTATTCGTCTTCTCTTCCAGGGAAGTCATCTCTTAGCATAGTCATTGCGACATTGATAAAAATTTCTTTATCTTTCTCGGTCGGAAGCCTCTTTAATTTAGTTGCGTATTCCTTCATTGCTATTGCGCTCATGCCCATGCGCTTGCATATCTTGACAAACAATGTTCTGTAAGTTAGCATTTCGGTGCAAAAATCAACAAAGTAGGATGCTATAACAAACCATTGATTTGCTATATAAATTTGCAGCCCTATAGAGCTTGTGACAACTGTAGTTTTGTCAAAATACTCAACCTCCCAGTCTTTGGTTAGCAAATAGTTACGGAAAGCGTCTTTGAATGTGTCGTTCAAAACTACTTCCTGCATGACAAAATCGTGAGTAAAGCGGCTCCTTGCTGCTGCAAGTACCACTTTTAGATTCTTTAGAATCTGAGTAGACTCTATTATTTTCATAATATCATGCCTTCAATAATTGTTCAACAATTTCTTTAGCCAGCCTCTTTATTACAGGTATGGCAACGCTATTTCCAAACTGGTGGTATGCTTCCTTGCGTGAAACAACAATCTTAAACTCAAGGTTCTTTGAATTGTAGTTGTCATTATCTGCACAGTTCGGATTCTGCCATCCGTTTCCAAGTATTCTATATCCTTGCAAGCGTCCTGCTTCTACTGGAGTGAGGCGGCGAGGGTTAAGCCCTTTGTCTGATTGGTCTATAAGTATTTCGCTTCCGTCTTTCCAGTATCTTGCAGATATGGTGCTGCAGTATACGCTATTGGAATTAAACAAGGAATAACCGAAACCCTTACCATTAGCTCTATTACGTTCCTTTCTCCTTTGATGTCCTATCCACATTTTATCACTTATGGTATAGTAATCATCCATTGTCTTCTCGGGTTCAAATATGTCTGATACTTTTGTTTTTATCACTTTGTCAGCCAAATCTTTCGTTTTCTCATATATGGTTTCTCCATTAGGAGCAATACCATAGGGAAACTTGAAAGCATCTGCATTGACCAAGTCTTTGTACCATGCAATGATAAAAAGTCGCTCTCTATTTTGAGGCACACCAAAATATTTGGCATTGAGGACTTCATAGTTATAGGCATAGCCAAGTTCTTCCAAGGTGGCAAGAATGGTCTTTAGGGTTTCTCCTTTCATGTGGCTTTTGAGTCCTTTTACGTTCTCCAAAAACAATACCTTAGGAGGATTGCCAGTTTCAATCTTTTGTTTTATAATGTTTGCAATATTGAAGAACAACGTACCTCTTGTGTCCTCAAAACCACGTCTTAGTCCTGCAACTGAAAAGGGTTGGCATGGAAAACCGCCACAACAAACATCAAACACAGGGATTTCTGTTGGATCAGCCTTTGTTATGTCTTCATTGAAATACAAATAGTTGCCATCATTATCTTTTTTGAATAACGTTGGTTCTATATCCTTGTAATTCGCTTCGTATGAAATTCTTGCGTATTTGTCCCATTCACTCGCAAAAACACATTTTCCACCGACACTATGCATTGCCGTGTGGAACCCTCCGATGCCCGCGAACAAGTCTATAAAGGTAAATCTTATGATGTTCATTTTTTTGTTTTAAACGTGTTGTACGAATCCAAGGAGATTTGGATGGCCTTGTTATTTTTGTCGTTTTGGCCTTCTGAATCCTGTGGCCGCACTTGTTCTTTACAGACTTCTTGTCTCATATCTGTTAATGTTTTTCCTTTATATGAGAAATAGTCAGGTCCTCTATAGCTGTTTGACGGAGTTCTCCTGTTGTCTGGAAGATAAGATCGCACAAATCGGGATAACCGGTAAACCTCTCCATTGTATTCAATAGAATCATCAGATACAACTTCCACATTTATGTTTGTTGGAGTAAACACAATGGTTTCACCAGTTTTGATTCCAACCATGCTGAATTTGAAATTTTCAGCTCTTTCCCCGCTTGGTTTCCTTACTTTTTCGGAGACTTCTCCACCTGTATATGGAACATCACTTGTTATTGTGTATAATTGTTGTGCTATTGCCAAGAAACGAGGAAAAGTTCGAGCTCCCCATTGGTTACTAACAACAATTTCCGTTTCATCGTGCAATGTTATTCTTTGTTCTTCTTTTGAGAAATAGCGAAAGAATATGTCTTGACCATTTTGTTCTGCCCATTTTTTTACTTGAGACCACGCTCTGACTACTCCTCTTTTCTTACTTATAATGTCGGACGGAAAGCGAGATTCCAATTCTGCCAAAGTGACATTTGGATTATCTTTTACATATTGTGATATCACATTTAGGACAAATTGCCTCTTGGGTAAAAAATCACCACCGTTAAGAGAAAAATGCGTATTGTCACTCCCTGTCTTGTTTGATGGCGTGTCAATATGGACTTCCTTGTTTTTTTGTTCGGAAGGAGCCGATGCTTTAAAGAAAATGTTGATGTCCACATTGTATAGCGCCTCTTCAACGATGTTTTCTTCAAATCCTTCATTTTTCAGGTATTGTCTTAAAACATCTTTCGACTTCGACTTGTTGTTAACAATCGAATGAATGATTGCGTCCAATTTCTTTGCAGATAGGTTTTCTTTGTACAAAGTGTCAAAATAGTTAACCAAGTTCGCTTCGTTAAAATCAGAAACGGATAATAATGAAGAAAGCTGGATCCCGATTTTATCACTAAGGACCAAAGAGGCCTGTGCGACACTAACAGCTTTGTGTGATACATCGTCCATAAAGAATAGCTCAAAAGTACTTCCCGCCACTATTGCTATCCACGCATCTATGTCAGACATTATTTCTGTAATAAAGTCAGACCAATCTTCACCCTTGGGGTGCTCGTTGTCTGCATATATAGGAAGTACTGCGCGGAAAACATTGTCAAGTTGCTTTTCGCCCAGCACAATATCTATTTTTCGCCCAGATTTAGTAGTGAAATCTGTCTTCATGGACCCTGTAGTGGCTCTCCATCCCAGGGTTCGAAGAGTGCTTTCTACGGCAATTCTTAACTCAGCCCGACTCCCGCCATGATTGATGACAGTTTTCATTATTGCTATAATTTCAGACCAATTGTCGTACATGTTATTATCGTCCATTCTTTTATTCTTGACAATTATTTGGTAATGCTCCGATTAGTCACCTAACGATTGAAAAATGAATGTTCGCTAGGTTTTTTTTGACCAATATCGAAGTTTCTCTCCGGAGCTTATAGGAATTCGTCTATCTTGGCTGTTTGAAGAGAAGCCATGACATTCGAACACACAGTTTGTCCTCGGGGAAACTTTGCTATGAGCTATCTTGTTTGCGGGTTCAGATCGACCTCGATAGGTTCGCTATCGCAGGTGTCAAAATCGAAGCTCGAACCCTGGTTGCCGAGAGTAGTGGTATCGACAGTGGCCGTTTCCTCGGCTTCATCAATGAGGTGTACGTACTCGTATCTTGTGCTTTCAGTGGCAAAAAACGCAAAAAGACGGCAATTATCGCCCTTTGACACGATAAAAGCCGTCTTTTTGTAGAGGTATGAAA
>ULQE01033141.1_pt1 | contig 11205 bp, 14 predicted proteins | sample 1954171 | NCBI WGS metagenome assembly ULQE01 (sample SAMEA4835647, study PRJEB28245) | human gut metagenome | biome: gut microbiome; material: fecal sample | place: Denmark | collected 2008
AAAAAGAACAGAAAGGCAGGTTATCTGGCAGACAAAGAAAAAACAACAAATATTAAGTATTTATTATGAATATGACAGACATCCCGGATATCGGAGGATGGTTATATTTTTAAGAAGAAAAGGAAAAAATTATTCTGCATAGTGATCAGGGTTCACAGTATACCTCCAGAGCCTTCACAGAATTTTGTGAGGGAAAAGGGATTCAACAGAGCATGAGCAAAGCAGGATATCCTTATGATAATTCTCCGATGGAAAGTTTTTATGGAACATGCTTGACCATCTCAGTTTTCCAAACCTGTCTTGCACCTGTAACAAGGATAACTTTAAAAAAATCATTGAGTTTTAAGAACTTGCGTTCAAGCTCTCGTGTAATATATTTCATAACGCACCTCCGTATTTTTATGAAAATCTACGATTGATCATATTTTATCATAATATTTCCGCTTTATTAAGGAAATATACGAATTATGTTTTTCTACACTTTGCAAGAGTTAAAACGTATTTACAGGGTTCTTCATTTGGTGTATAATGGGAAAAAATAAGCTGTCAAATCGAAATTACGAGATAAAATGGAACGGTATATTTTAGACAGAGCGATAGAAAAGGATAAATCTGTGCTGGGAATCTGCCGAGGCGTTCAGTTTATGAATGCCTGCTACGGTGGGACGCTGTATCAGGATTTAGAACGGGAATATAACAGCAGCATCGATCACCATATGAAACCGCCGTATGACAGGACAGCACATCCGGTTACGATACAAAAGGACACACCTCTTTATCATATTTTGAAAAAGGAACAGATGGGAGTAAACAGTTATCACCATCAGGCAGTCAAAACGCTGTCGCCTGATTTTCAAAAAACGGCAATTTCCGAAGATGGATTGATTGAAGGGATATATATGCCTTCCCGTAAGTTTATAATGGGTGTTCAGTGGCACCCGGAATTTTCCTATGAGGTGGATGAAAACAGCAGGAAAATCATCCATGCTTTTGTAAGGTCAATTTGATAAATAACGAACAAAAGGAGAGGACAAGCGATGGTTATTAGAAAAATGAAAATAGAAGATTATGATAATGTGTATGATTTATGGATGTCGTGTGTTGGAATGGGACTAAATAATCTCGATGATTCGAAAGAGGGCGTTGATAAGTTTATTCAAAGAAATCCGGATACCTGTCTTGTGGCTGAAAAGGATTCCAAAATTATAGGAGTAATCATGGTGGGAAATGATGGAAGACGTGGTTATATATACCATACAGCGGTTCGTCCTGATTATAGAAGGATGGGAATTGCGGGGAAATTGGTTGATAAGGCAATGAATGAATTATCGGCGTTAGGAATTAATAAGGCTGCTCTGGTGGTATTTGACAGAAATAGTGCAGGAAATGCGTTTTGGGAAACACAGGGATTTACCGTAAGAGATGATTTGATATATCGGAATAAGGCACTGACTGAAATTGTCAGAATAGATACCTGATTGCAATTAGCCAAAAAGAAAATACATTCAATAAAAAGCGAGGTGATGCAGGTGATAAAAGCGGTAATATTTGATATGTATGAGACACTTATAACTCTTTTTGACAGCCCCTTGTATTTTGGAACGCAGATGGCGGCAGATGCCGGTATTTCGGAAGAAAAATTTCAGAAAATATGGCGCACGGAAGAAAAAAACAGAACGATAGGAAAAATTACTTTAGAGGAACTATTGGAAAAGGTACTGAGGGAAAATAACTGCTTTTCTGAGGAGAAAATGAATACCATTTTGAAAAAGCGCATTCATTGTAAAGAAGAAGCGTTTGAACACCTGCATATAGAAATTATTCCAATGTTAAAGGCATTAAAAGAAAAGGGAATATTAATTGGATTGATCAGCAATTGTTTTTCCGAAGAGGCAATGGTTATAAAGAAGAGTGTTTTGTATCCGTTTTTTGATGCTGCCTGTTTATCTTTTGATGAAGGAATACAAAAGCCGGATCCTGCCATATTTGAAAGATGTATTGAAAAACTGGGTGTCAAAGCAGATGAGTGCCTGTATGTGGGAGATGGTGGAAGTTATGAACTGGAGGCAGCGCAGACATTTGGAATGCAGGCGGTACAAGCGGTGTGGTATCATAAGGAAGGGGTAAATCAACCCTCAGGAAGAAAAGAGGATTTCGAACATATGGAAAAGCCGATGGATGTAATCAAGATTTTTAAGAGGCTAATTTAGAGAAAAATGGTGATATCGAAAACGATGGAAATAATGGTATTTGTGGAGGTAGATATGCATAAGATTTTTGGAATAAAAGAGGATAAAATATATTTAGATAGAAAAGGTGCTTACCTTGTTCCGATAAGAGGCGAAAAAGTGGGCGTTGTAGAAACAACAAAAGGTTATTTTCTATTAGGTGGCGGAATTGATGGTGATGAAACAGATAACCAGTGCATTATTCGAGAATGTATTGAAGAAGCAGGATATCAAGTTGAGATAAAGGAAAGAGTATGTTCCGCAGAAACTTATTATAAACATCCAACAATTGGAAATTTTCATCCTATTCAGGTTTACTATTCAGGGCAATTAGTCAAGAAGATAAAAGAACCTGTGGAATTAGACCATGTGTTTAGATGGGTAGAATATGAAAATATTAAGGGAAAAATGTATATGGAAATGCAAAATTGGGCAATAGAACAAGTATGGAATATGCGTTAGATAAATTCCCGCTTAGATAATTAATTATGGCAACCAAAGGGAGGAAAGTATGCTATATTTATTTAAACCACTTCCAGCGAATGATAGAGATTTTTCTAATTGGAAACCATTTATTAAAAATGTATGGTTTCGAAGGAATTTTATGAAGTTTGTATATAGTTTACAGATAATTCTTATTATAATATCAATGATGTTGGGTGTTTGGAACTTTGCAAATGGGATGATAAAAGGCAGTGTTTTTATATTGGTATTCATCGTTCATGAATTATTACATATATCAGTAGTTTATAAAATTGGAGATATTAGTTTAACTCATTCTGGAATATTTTTTTGGCTTAATAGCAATGCGGTTATGAGTAAAAAAAGATTTTGGCTGTTTATGACACTTCCGTTATTGGTTTTAACCATTATTCCAATGATTTTTATGCTTTTGACAGATGGATTTGTCTTTGAATTGCTAAGGTATATTTTGTGCGTGAACGCGATTATTGCAGGTTCGGATATAGTTAATTCAATATTGATTGCTGTGAAACCATCAAACGCGAAATTTTGTGGAGGGTATTATATTGATTCGAGAAATACATGAAAATGAATTAAAAGGATTGTTAGAATTATATTTGCATTTACATGAAAGCGATGTTCCGGAAATGTCAGAGCATTTAAGCAGAACATGGAAGACGATTGTTGAGGATAAAAATCATCATATTATCATAAAAGTTGTAGACGACAAAATAGTGTCTTCCTGCGTATGTGTAGTGATACCTAATCTGACGAGAAATGTCAGACCATATGCGTTTATAGAAAATGTCGTTACCCATAAAGACTATCGAGGAAAGGGATACGCATCCGAATGTTTAGCGTATGCAAAAGAAATCGCACAAAAGGAAAACTGCTATAAAATGATGCTGCTCACAGGGGCGAAAAAGGAATCAACGATGCAGTTTTATAAACGTGCGGGATATAACAGCTCCGATAAAACCGCTTTTATACAATGGATTGAGTAGATATAAAAACAAATGAGATGATTTTATGAAGACGAATATATTTGTAAATGAAAAAGTTAGTATTGATAAAACACGTATGTGTATTATAAAAGACAGCAAACAGCGTTGATACTATTTTGAGTATTCAGAGATTGTTGTTGTTTCTACCATGAAATTTAAACAGATTATGAAATACTCAAATCAAACAGTTAATAATGTAAAAGCATATACAGATGTGGAGATTTTTTTAACTGTTGATGCCTGTGATGGATACACAGAAACAGATATGTTCATAGAATGGACGAATCATTTTGCTTGTGTAAGCCTAGTGTTGATGGTTGTGAAAATCTGTATAGTACATATATGAAACGTGTACCTAATAATGATTGTTCTGCAACATATGTAGCAAAAGATTATTATGATAAAGTGAATAGGATTGTAGGAATTTCAAAGGAAGCACCAAAAGTTAGTAAAAAACCTTCAAGTGTAAATTAATTAGTCTTGAAATTGTAGATGTTGATAGATAAAATATATTATATGAGTAGGTAAGGGAAAAGTTTACGAGAACTATACCGTCTATATCAGTAATAATAGAGAAAAAAGAAGTCTTGACAGCAATGCCAGAAAAACATAGAATGAGTTTGAGTAAAAAGTATAAACTAAATCGTTTTTAAGATTAGCAGTAGCCATTTTATGGGGATGTGAATAACTTAAAGTGCTACCCATATATTTATGAAAATAAATATAAAGTATAATCATGTAGATATTAAATTTATAGGAAAGAGGTGTGTCGCTTGAAATCTATATCAAAGTTTGCAATGGTAAGTCCAGAAGAAAAACTTATTATAAAGAAATTGAAAACCGGAGAACTGGAAATGAGAGATGTTCCAGAAGAATTTGCTTTAGAAGCTAATATCGTAAAAGCAGAGCGAAAATTGGGATTAAGAAAAAGTGGTCATCGAGGATTTGATGTAATTACACAAATGTTTTTTGTGGAGGAAGAGTGGTTTTATAAAGATTTATCAGGTAATCTTGTTTCAACATTAACATTACATACGATGACTTTTGATTCATTTGCGGAATATTATGAATTTTTGGATGGTGATATATATGAAAATGCTTGCTATTATCAGTATGCATTTGAAGATAAATTTTCAAAAAATCTCAATCTTGATATGAATAGGTTGACAAAACTGCAAAGTTTTGTGACGGATACCATAGATGATTACTCATGTGAATTGTCACAGGATGAAATTGCAGAGTATGAGCATTGCGAAAAAATAAATAAGAAATGTGTAAAGAAATGGATGGATAAATTTAATGCTTGTGATACATATAAACAATTTCAAAAGGTGTGCACTAATTATGAAAAATCAACGGTGTCACAATATAATAGTATAGAATTTTTCTTTTTTCAGTATGCTTTTAATGCTCGGTATAATAAAAAGCATTTAGATGTAATTATGGAATATTTGTCAAAAGACTATTATTTTTGTGACAATGCGGTATTAGGATTGTGCCTGATTCATACACCAGAAGTTGTTCTTGATAAATATGATTTTTCACAAGCATCTGTTGCAACCAACAGAAAGCGGAAAAAGAAAGTAAAAGATTTTGTGGAAGACTTGAAAAATCAGGATGTTGAGATGACTGTAGTAGGTTATTTTGATAAAGTGACACATTTTTATTGTGAAGAAACACAAGTATATCGCTATTATAACTGTCAAGGCAGAAAAACTTTGAATCAGTGGCGTAGTGTAGATGTATGTCGAGCTTTTGAGACATTTGATGAATTTATCAAGTATAGAAATGGTAATTTGAAAAATTGTGACTTATCAGGAGCCATTGATTTGGATGTTGATTTTTCAAAATATACGACAGATGATACGACAAAATTACCGATTAGTGAAGATGAAAATCTGAGTTGCAAGGTATTGAAAGTATATAAGAATGGGGGATTTGCAGTATGTCAATTTTGGAGTAATGAAGATAAAGAAATTGTAAAACAGCAGGTACATAGATTTTCATATTTCTTTGATTTCGTGGCATTTTTGAAAGGTGATTTATCTGGTGCAGATTTATTATTCTGCACTGGCATGAAAAATCTTTCCAACATAGACGGAATGAACTTGAGGGACGTGAAAATGATTAGTGAATTATGCGAACAATTTAATGTTCCATATAAATCGTATGATTATGATAAAAAACTCATTGGTGAGTTTCCAGCAGTTGAAAAGAATGAAGAAGAAACGGCAGTGGTATTACAATCGTCAAGGGAAATTGTTTCATCTGATAGCAGTATGCTTTTCGGAAGTTTTGGAAATATGTTTTTATGGGATTCTAATAGAATTAGCTACATTTCTGATTTGCATTTAATGCATAGAATTAAAAATGCAGGGTGTAAATCAAAGGAAGATGTTGTTTTTACAATAAAAAAAATCATTGATGACATTTTAGCTGAAAGCACGAGTTTAACACTTATCGGTGGAGATGTGTCATCAGAATTTTCAATATTTGAACTGTTTGTAAAAATGCTTAGAAAGTCAGCAGGCTCAGGAAGACGAAATTTTGTATTTGTTCTTGGCAATCATGAACTTTGGAATTTTCCGGGATTGTCAGTGGATGAGATTGTTGATAAATACAGAACTGTATTAAAGGAAAATGGAATGTACTTATTACATAATGATTTGTTTTATAGAAATGAATCTGATGACATGGGAATTATTCCATATGATGAATTGATACAGTCAGATAATCAGGCTATTCTTGAAAAATTAAGATGTACAAGATTGGTGATTTTGGGTGGTCTTGGATTCTCAGGTTACAATGAAGAATTCAATGCAAATGATGGTGTGTATCGAGCAACTGTTGATAGAAATACAGAGATTCAAGAGAGTAAAAAGTTTGAACAGATGTATGATAAATTGACAGATGTATTATCAAAGAAAAATACAGTCATCCTTACACATACACCAAAAAAAGATTGGTGTGTAGATGCAAATTGTCATGATAATTTTGTGTATGTCAGTGGTCATACACATAGAAATGTGTTCTTTGACGATGGTGTAAAAAGAATATATGCTGATAATCAGATTGGTTATAGAAACGAAAGTCCGCATCTAAAATGTTTTCTGATGGATGGAGAATATGATTATTTTGGTGACTATGAAGATGGCATATATGAAATTACATCTCAGGAATATCAAGATTTTTCTCGTGGAAAGAATATATCAATGACGTTCAATAGGCAAGTTAATATTCTTTATATGTTGAAAAAGAATGGGTATTACTGTTTTATTCATAAAACAAAGACAGGTTCGCTGTCGATGTTGAATGGTGGAGCATTGAAAAAATTAAATGCAAAAGATGTGAATTATTATTATAATAATATCGATTCAATGATTGCATCCATTGAAACACCTTTCAAAAAATATACAGCTTATCAGGAAAGCATTGCCGATGAAATTAGAAAAATTGGTGGAAGTGGATGGATTCATGGCTGTATCATTGACATTGATTATTATAATCATGTATATGTGAATCCAGTCGATATGACAGTGCGAAGCTATTGGGCATCTGATATTGTTAACAAGCTTGTATATCCAACTGTACCAGCATTGTTGAAAAATGAATGCCCGGAATTATATGCTAATTATCTGAAGCTGATTGAAGGTGAAAAATCAAATCCTTTAGCTGTGAAACAGACAAAGAATGAAGTAGCATTGTTACCAAAAGAATATTTGGAAACAGATATTTATAAAGCATCTCGAGAGATAAAAAAAATGCAGAAATTACGTTCAAACGTGTTGGCGACATGGTATGATATTGGTTCAGAGAGCGTATGATTCATCAATTGCATTGGAGAAACTATGATGTGGAAATAATTGGTATTACAACAGCTGAAATAGTACAGAAATATATTAAAGAGTAAGTTGAACAATTAAGTAAGATTCAAGTGATACTGTTTATAGCAGAGAAGTAAAATGCTTGTGACTCGATTCTTAACAGTACGAAGATTCTTAGGAGAGTCAATATTAAATCATCACCTGCAGTGAGGGGACAAACTTTATAACTTAAAAAGTTGACTTTTAACATTGCATAAGTTAAAAGGAAATAAATTGAGTTAAAAGGCGAACTGACGAGCGAAGAATTTTTGTCATATATTGGCTATACTTGTCCGCAGGCGGTGAAGGAGGAGTATTTAAAAAGCTACCTCACATTGGATGAAGGTTTCCGGAAATTTGCAGAAAAATACAGTAAGAAATATGCGTTTTGTTTGTTGTCAAATGATGTTTTGGAATGGAGCGAATTTTTAACCGGGTATCATCGGATAAATCATTATTTTATGGATAAAATTGTCAGCGAGGAAGTGCATATGCGCAAACCTGACAAAGAGATATTTATCTATTCCTTAAAAAGATTAGGATGTAATCCGGAACAGTGCATTTTCATAGATAACAGCATAAAAAATTTACTTGTTGCAGAAGAATTGGGAATTCAGACTATATTATTCAATCGTGATGGTGTAGAATATGAGGGGAGAAGTGTAGAGGGTTTTGATACATTAGGCAGGATGCTGGAATGTATGTGGAAAAATTTAGAAGGAGAAAACTATGTTTAAAATATTATGTTCTACCGGAGCATTGCTTGGTAAATCCAATAATAGAGATTATAAATTATTAAAGGAGCTGTCAACAAAATTAACCTGTGATGGGTTTGAGTTTATGATGTATACCGCTTGGTACGAAGAGGTAGAAGCGTTAATAACGGCGTTAAAAGAAATGCAATTGTATATTCCGGTTATGCACTGTGAAAAACATATAGGTGAGGCAATCAGCAAAGGTGAGTTTGATGAGGCTTACAGAAGATTTGACATAAATTGTTACATCGCCGGGGAAATAGGCGCAGAAAGTATCGTCGTTCATTTGTGGGATGGAATTACATCGGATGCACATTTTGAGAACAATTTAGCGGCGTACGGCAAGCTGAAAGATATTGCGGATAAGTATGGTATAAAATTACTGATTGAAAATGTTGTGTGTAATCAGGAAGATCCGATGAAGCATTGGTGTGAATTGAAAGAGCGGTTTCCGGAAGTTCATTTTGTATTTGATACCAAAATGGCGGCATTTCACAGCCAAATGGATTTATTATATGACGAGGCATATCAATGGTTATGGATGGATAAGCACATTTGTCATTACCATGTAAATGATTATGCCGGCGGATACAAAGAATGGGAAAAACTGCGAACCCTTCCGATTGGGCAGGGACATATTGATTTTGACAGATTTTTTGGGTTTATTCATAAGATTGGATACAAGGGGACGTTTACTTTAGAGGCGACGGCACTTGATCGTAATGGTGTAATAGATATTGATATGTTGAATAAGCAGTTTGGATTTATCAGAAAGGCAATGGAGTAGATATGAAGAAGTTCTTGTAGGGATAGAAAAAAATTATAGGATAATTTAAAAAGGGCACTTGAAAAATCAAATGCCCTGATGTATAATCTAATTAGAAAGGTAATCGGATGTAACTCCGATTTGCCCTCAGTAAAATGTAAACAAATATAAAGAATAGCATCTACTTTGGACGAGTGGGATGCTATTTCTTTTTATTATGATCGTCTATGTAAGACAGAGCCGCGAAAACTACTAACATTAAAGTTAAAACTTCAAGCGTGTTCATAGGGCATCACCCTCCTTTGTAAACTAGAGGGCATCTAATAATCGGAAAATCACATCCTGCTTTCTTTTCAATTACACAATAATATTATAACAAATAACGAACAAATGTTCAAGCAAAAAACAGATAAATTTTGAAGCAAAAACTTAAACCAATTTTTAAGTTGACAACAGAGTTAGTTTGTACTAACATTGAGTGTGATGAGGGAACTGTGGATTGATTTTTGAATGAGTACTGGAGGAAAAGTTATGAAGAAGTTATTTTTTGAAACCGAAAAAGATGGTTTTTATGGAACATATTATGAAAACCCAAAGAGGGCAGATTGTGTTGTTATTGGACTATTTGGAGATGATCCCAATGATTTTATGGCGAAGTGCGGTGCAAAATGGTTACATAAAAATGGAGTCAATGTTCTTTGTATGTCTCCAGGAAAGAAAAATTACAGTCATGTAAATTATCCATTGGAAAGAATTGAGACGGCTATTAAATGGCTAAAGGATAATGGAAACCGTAAAATTGGAATTATGGGAATGAGTACGGCTGGGACAGATGCTATCGTTGCGGCGTCTTTTTTCCCGGATATTACACTGACATTTGGACTTACTGCCAGTGATTTTGTATGGCAGGGATTTGAACAGGGAAATAAAAATGGATGTAAGGAATGGCCGATTCCCGGTGCGTCTACTCTTTCCTGGAAAGGAGAACCGCTTCCTTATATGCCATTTGTGTACGAACATCCGGTTTACTGGCAGAAAGTTGAGGAAGAGACAAAAGGTTCGGGGGATATCGAACGCAGCACCTGCTTGTTTAGTGATTCGGAAAAAGCGAGAGAGCACACGGAAGAGGAAATGATCAAGGTTGAGAACATAAAAGGGAAGCTGTTTTTGATCGGTGCGGATGATGATTCATTCTGGGAAGCAGGAAAATATATCCGTCGAATGGATCAGCGACTGAAAGAGCGTCCTCATACGTGCGACTATGTACCTCTTGTGTATGAACATGGAACGCATTTTGTTTTGCCGGAATCCCTGCTTCGTAAGGCACTTCCTGTAGGACTTAAATTTGTATTGCGTTTTATTTTTAGAGCGGCAAAAGAATATCCGAATGAATGTGAAGCGACCAGAAAAGATATTGACAGAAGACTTTCGGCGGCACTAAAAGAGTGGCGGGAAGAGTAGACGGTGGGGTTAAAGAAAAAGAGAAATTTCTATGATAGTTGTAGATAATAGGGGAAATGAATTTCTTGACATAAAAGCAAACCTCGTATAAAATATATCTAAAATTATTAAAAATTTAGAATGAAAAAATGGAGGCATATAGTATGAAGAAGATAAAAAAAAGGTTTGCCCTTTTGCTTGTTTTTGTCATGGCAGTTTCTGTGATCCCACAGAGTGCTTTTGCAGCGAAAAAGAAAGTAAAACTAAGCAAGAAAGCGGTAACGGTGGCAGTGGGAGAGTCTGTTAAGATTCAATTGAAAAATAACAAGAAGAAAGTAAAATGGAGTATTACATCCGGTAAGAAAAATGTTACATTAAGTAAGAAGAAAAAGACCGGTGTTATCATTAAGGGGAAAAAGGCTGGTAAAACTAAAGTTCAGGCAAAAATTGGAAAGAAAAAATATGTTTGCAAAGTTACCGTAAAAAAAGTGGCGACAGCTGATAACGAAAATCCGAATAATGGAAAGACAACGGCAGAACCAATACAGGTACCAAGTCAGGCACCGACAGTATCACAGCAGCCGGTTCCGCCTGTGATAACCCCGGGCGTGACTCCTTCTGAGCCAACGGCTTCGTCGCCTCAGACACCATCGCCATCGGTAGAACCGACACCGACCGCTTCACAGC
>ULQE01058577.1_pt1 | contig 11173 bp, 8 predicted proteins | sample 1954171 | NCBI WGS metagenome assembly ULQE01 (sample SAMEA4835647, study PRJEB28245) | human gut metagenome | biome: gut microbiome; material: fecal sample | place: Denmark | collected 2008
CAGATGAACCGTGATGAGAATGCAGCTATCAATATTTGCAGGGAAGGGTTGAGGATATCGGGAGTTGAACTTGATACAGAAAGAAAAATTTCCTGATTTCCTCCAAAAAACGTAGATTTTGTTCGGGACTGTGTAGATACGAAACAGTCCCGTTCATAATAACAGAACCGTGGGACACACGGGGATAGCTCGCCTATGCTTTGCCCAATAGGGCAATCGAACGAGAAGCCCCCACTTCCAGCATTGGCTAAGTGGAGGGAGTATGTCACTGAGTGCATTTCAGCGACGATTCAATAAACCGTGAAATCATATTCCACTCATAGCTCTGTTCCAGCCACGCAAATTTGATCGGGTACCGCGCTTCTTCCCCGAGCGTAAAGACATGGAGTGTATCCAGCTGTTCCTTGCTGAGAATAGAAAATGCGAGGTTTTTTGGGCTGATGCAGGCACCTTTTCCCATCGCGCAGAGGGCAAGCAGGGTAGCGATGTTGTCAGAGCAGGCATGAACCGAGGGGACGAAGTTGTCTGTCGCGAGGATATTCCGCCCGATGCGTCCGACTAGATCATGTTCACGGTTTAGGAGAAACGGACATGGAGCCAGAAGGGAGTAGCGGTGATGGCGGCTGACTTCCTGGATAATGGCTTCGGTCTGTTTGCCGTAAATGTTCTGCAGCAGGGCAGTGGAGACGATGAGAACCATCTCTTCCTCATAGAAATCCCGCAGAATGATGCCGGGAATGCGAACTGAAAAATTGGCGATCGCCAGATCAATTGTGCCGTCCAGCAGGTATTTTTGCAGCACATCGTTGGAAGATTCGACGAGTTCCACATCCACGCCGGGATATTCCTTTTGAAAGGCGGCGATCAGCTCCGGCATGATGGCGTGTCCGCGCGTGAATGCGATGCCGATCCGCAGTTTTCCTGTCTGGTTATTTAAAATATCGCCAAATTCGTGAAGCATACAGTTATATTTTGTATTAAATTCCGTTGCATAGCGCAGAAATACCTCACCCGCATAGGTAAGCTCCAGCGGGATGTGACGGATTAGGAGCGGACATCCAAGCTCCCGCTCGATTCCAGCGATATGGGCGCTTAACGTCTGCTGGGTAATATGCAGCGCATCGGCGGCCCTGGTGAAGCTGCGGTTTTTCGCAACCGCGGCAAAATATTCCATTGATTGAAAATTCATATTCGAATGACGCCTCTTTTCCCAAAACTTTCATTTTAAGTTTCTAAAAAGCATCTGACTATAAAAGCGGTCCTTCCAACTCAAACACTGTCCGCTGCAGCTGCGCGATCAGCAGGCTGGCAGCCGGGGACGCTTTTTTTGCTGACGGAATCCGGACGCCGAGCACGCGCTCCATCGGCGGATTGAGCGGCAGTCGGACAACATTTTTAGAAATATCGCGGACAACCAGCTCCGGCAGGATGCAGACACCCAGGTTGTGGCTGACCATCGCGAGCATGGAGTAAGTGTTCTGTGAGGTAAACGACGGCTTTGGCGGTGTGATGCCGAGCTGCTGGAACTGGCGCAGCAGGTCATTTTCGCCTTTTTCTTCTATATAAGAAACCTTGGGGAGATCTTTTAAGTCAAAGCGCTCATATTCTGCATAAGGGGAATCGTTCGCGCAGACAGCCAGGTATGGTTCTTTTTTCAGGGGAAGCCAGTCCATTTTTCCGTCCGGGTGGGGGCCAACGATGCCGAAATCGATGGAGCCATTTTCCAGCCACCCCTCAATCTCCTGTGAACATCCCTCCAGCACTTCCACGGTCATATCCGGGTAATCGGAGAGAAACTTTTTGAGGGCAGGCGGCAGCCACTGGACGGAAGCGCTTAGATAAGCGCCGATCCGGATATGCCCGGTCTGGACGCCACGGATGGAGGCGGCTGTCTGATCAAAATATTCCGCCGCCGCCAGCGTCCGCCGGATCGGGGGAAGCAGCGCCTCGCCATTCCGTGTCAGGGCAAGTCCCCTCTGGGAGCGTGAAAACAGGGAAAATCCGAGTTCCGTTTCAATATTTCGCAGCATATGGCTTGCCGCCGACTGCGTGTAACCGTTTTTCTGGGCGGCACGCGTCAGGTTGTTTTCTTCTGCAATGGCTAAAAAAAGCCGCATATCTTTGAGATCCAAAAAATACTTCCTCCATTTTCGTAATAAGCGTTCGGTCTGATTCATAAAATGTACAGAGCTGACAGATACCAAAGGAGGATGAGAAAATTTGTACGAATTACGTAGAATACAAATCTGATTCATACGAAATATCCGGGCGGATTACACGGGTGCGTGTGCGGCGGACATTCATTCCGATGGCTCTGCCAAGTGTCCCTAGTATATCATATTCGTGAAAGAAATGGGAGAAAAAGATAGAAATACGCCCAGGATCTCAAATACAACATGAAAATTTCATTTAAATGAAATACACAAAAAGTTAAAAAATAAACAAATGGTAAACAAAATTCATGAAACTCCGAAAGAAAATGGACAAAATTCTGAACGGGAGTCTAACGGAAAGTGACGCAGTTGTAGACAAAATATCATGATATTTTGTGCATTTATACTAATTGATTCTCGAAGAAGTGCAATTTATTTCATGAAAAAAACAGAGGAATTCATGATTCGGTGCTGTGCCATGAAAATCCTGCATAATAAATTCAAATAATTTTGTTGAACAAATTTCACTTTAGTGATATAATTTTTTCAAAAGCAAGAAGTTTTTTGAGCGAATTGAAAAACTTGCTTAGCCAGCGCGCGGCACTACATCAAATAAAGGGGGAACTTTATATGGAAGCAATTAACAACATTGTCGGTATGTTGAACGGACCCATTTGGGGCGTTGGAATGTTAGTTCTGATTGTTGGTAGTGGTTTATACTTCACAATCCGTCTCGGCTTTTTCCAGTTTGTTCATTTCAAAGATATGTGGAGCCGAATTATTGACAAGTCGGAGTCTGAATCCGGTATTTCTTCATTCGCTTCGTTCTGTACGACCATGGCGATGCGTGTTGGTACCGGTAACGTAGCCGGTGTAGCCGTAGCTCTTTACATGGGCGGTCCTGGCGCACTCTTCTGGATGATCATCGCTGGTATGACAAACTCTGCAGTTTGCTTTACTGAGTGTACATTATCCGTACTTTATAAGAACCGTATCGATGGTCAGTATCGAAGCGGCGGTGCTTACTGTGCTGAGAGAGGTCTTGGCTGGAAAGCATATGGTGCATTCTACGCAGCATTCTTCGGACTGGGCGTTGTATTATTCATGCCGGCAGCAGCTACCTATACAATCTGCGATGGCTTCAAAAACGCTTTAGGTATTCCGATGTGGGTTTCGGCTCTGGTTATCGCACTGGCTATGGCAGTTGTAGTTATGGGTGGTGTTAAACGAATCAGTTCTGTAGCATCTATGCTGGTTCCGCCGATGGTAGGTATTTACCTGATTGCAACAGTTGTTATCTTAATCGCAAACGCAGGTCAGATTCCGAGCGTTATCGTAGACGTTGTTAAATGTGCATTTGGTTCCAAAGAAGCTCTTCTGGGCGGCGGCGTTGGTATCGCTATCCAGCAGGGTGTTAAACGAGGCACATTCTCGTCTGCATCTGGTATGGGTGAGTCCATGCCGACCGCAGCAGCAGCAGAGACCAGCCACCCGATTAAACAGGGTATGGCAAACGCAGCTGGTGTTTGGCTGGATACCGTTATCGTATGTACCGCTTCTGGTCTGATGATGCTCTTAAGCGGATGCTACAATACACAGTTTGGTTACATCGGTGGTACCGGTGCAATGCACGATCAGATGGCTCAGTTAGCAGCAGATGGAACATATGGCGTTATCTTCGTTCAGAATGCCTGCAGCACCGTTATGGGAAGTATTGCTCCTCTGTTCATTGCTATCATGCTGGCTCTGTTCTCCTTTACCTGCTTAATCAGCTACTATTACGAGGGCGAGACTTCGGTTCTTTACCTGTTCCAGGGCGATGATAAAGCAGCTACTCGTAAAGTGGTTATCAGAATTATGCAGATTGTTATGCCTATCCTTATCTTCATCTGGGGCAATATCGATTCCGGTCTGGCTTGGAACCTTTCTGACCTTGCACTTGGTGGATCTACATGGATCAATATGTTAGTTGTACTGCTTCTGTCTCCGAAGGTATTTGCACTGTACAAAGACTATGAAGAGCAGATGAAAGCAAAGAAAGATCCGTACTACAACCCGGATAAGCTTTGCTGGAAGGGCGTAGACGTTGAGATGTGGAAAGACATCAACAAAAAACGTATCGCAGAAGATAAATAATCGAATGTGAATCGTTACATAGTATTAGATATAGAGCTTAACTCCTAGAGTCTAATATAAAAGGCAGTCCCTGTCGTGTGGCAGGGGCTGTTTTTTTGCCATTATATAGATAATGTCTATGATAGAAATGGTAATTTTTTGTAAATTGTCATTGACGATCCAGCCGCCGCGCGATACAATCAACCGCGAAAGGCGGTAATGGTATGGTACAGAAAGTGATTCGGGATCGCCTGGATGCGATCCTTCATTGGAATATATCCCTGGTCGGGGGATTTCTCGGAGCCTATGCGATTTTGCTTCATGTCGGAAACTTTGGCTCTGCTCAGACAGGCAACCTGATGGAGATGGGAGCGGAACTGGTGTCGATGGAGTGGTTTAACGTCCTTCTGCGTCTGGCTGCGCTGGTGCTGTTTGGACTGGGCGTGGCATCCGCATATCTGCTCACGAACTTTACGAAGATAAACATGCGGAAACTTGCCCTCTGGGTGGATGCGGCTGCGCTGGCACTGGCGTCGATGCTGCCGCTTGAACCGGCGCTGGTTGGAATTTATCCGATTTTCTTTGCATCCGCATTTCAGTGGGGCGTCTATTCCGGTGCCGACGGATTTAACAGCGCGACGATCTTTATGACGAACAACTTCAAACAGTCGGTGCTTGGCTGGCTGCAGTACGGTCTGACAAAGGATAAGGAATTTAAGAGAAAAGCAATTCTTTATACCTATACGGTCATCAGCTTTTTCCTGGGCGTGGTACTCGGAGCGTGGGCGGTCGGTCAGTTCGGCATCTACAGCGCCTATGTAGGCTTTCTGCCATTGGCGGTTGCGAGAACCTTTATCGCGGTCGGTACGGCTCCGCTTGAAAGTGAGACTCCGGAGGAGACGGCAGTCGAGGCGGCAGAGGAGATGGAAGAAGCAGAGAAGCTGGAGAAGGAGCAGAAGCTGTAAAGTCTGTTCCCTGCAAGTTTTCTACAAGATGCAGGAAAGAAAAACGGCAGGAAACAGGCTTCGGCGGGAACAGGATGCGGAAAAATGCAGGCGCTTAAGAACAGCAAACGTGAAGCAGTGGACAGATTGCTTTAATGCTGGTGATATTGCTGCTGTAGAAATTTTCCCAGTATTCCTACTCCTTGATATAGCGCCGCAGACATAATACATAAAAGAATAATACTCATCACAACCATATCCATCTGGAATACCTGTGAGCCGTAGATGATCAGATATCCGAGTCCCTGTTTGGCAGCGAGAAATTCACCGATGATGACGCCAACCAGGCAGAGACCGATGTTGACCTTCATGTTGGCGAGAATCAGCGGGATTGAGCCTGGCAGCAGGACTTTGGTTAAAATATGAATCCGGTTTCCTCCGAGGGACCGGATTAGTTTGATCTGGTCGGGATCCATCGAGGAAAATCCGTTGTGGAGTGTCAGGATCGAGCCGAAGACAGCGACCGAGATGGAGGCAACGATGATCGTGCGGATGTTGCTCCCAAGCCAGACGATGAGAATCGGGGCGAGGGCGGATTTCGGCAGACTGTTGAGCATGACGAGATACGGCTCCAGAATCTCTGAAAGATTCCGGCTCGACCAGAGGAGAACCGCGCCGATCAGCCCGCAGAGGATGACCAGTGTAAAGCTGATCAGCGTTTCATAGAGCGTCACGCCGGTGTGGATGAGGATGCTTTTGTCCTGCATCATCCGCAGGAAACAGCGCACGGTGCGTGACGGGGAACTGAAAATAAACGCGTCGATGAGCCCCAGTCGGGCGCTCATTTCCCAGCATATTAAAAAGAAAACGAATAAGAAAATCCGGCAGAAGAGAACCAGACGGCGCCGATGGAGCTGGCGGCGGAGGTAGGCTTTCTGGGCGGTGGATTCTTTCTTACATTTCATACTTTTTGCCCTCCCCTTGCAGTGTCTTCCATAGTTCATTGAAATAAAGAGAAAAAGCCGGATCATTCCGGCGTTCCAGCGGTCGGTTAGCGGACAGCGGGAAGGTAACCGGCAGGATGCGGCAGATGGTTCCGGGGCGTTTAGTCAGAACCAGGATGCGGTCGGCGGCACTCACGGCTTCGGAGAGGTCGTGGGTGATCAGAATCGCTGTTTTGCGGCTCTCCCGGATGATGGTGCTGATATCGTCGCAGACGGTTAAGCGTGTCTGATAATCGAGCGCCGAAAATGGTTCGTCGAGAAGCAGAAGCTCCGGTTCCAGCGCCAGTGTCCGGATCAGGGCGGCGCGCTGGCGCATTCCACCGGATAGTTCGGAGGGGCGGGAATGCTCAAATTGTTCCAGTCCGTAGAGTTTTAAGAGCCGGTGGAGGCGGTCTTCCGCGGCATGATCCATTTTTTTCTGAATTTCCAGCCCGAGGGCAGCATTCTGGATGATCGTCCTCCACTCGAAAAGCTGGTCGCTTTGCAGCATATAACCGATGCGGCACTGGCTTTTCGAGAGCGGAACCCCATTTATAAGAATGGAACCCTCTTCCGGCGGCAGGAGCCCGCTGATTAAGGAGAGCAGCGTGGATTTTCCACAGCCGGACGGTCCGACAATGGCGATAAATTCGCCGGTTTCTACCTGAAATGATATATCAGAAAGGGCTTTCGTCTCCCCGGATATCGTGTGGTAGGAGTAGGAAAGCCCGGAAACTTCCAGAATGGGCGGCATAAGCAAATACCTGGGTAACTGTGTATCAGTGGGACAGTTACGCTCCTTGAAACATTCTTACTTTAAAATATGCAGAAATGAAAAGCCGGGTTACTGTACACGGGTAGGCACTTTTGGAACCGAAAGTGCCGTAAGAAAACGTGGTGGCCTTGCATTGGTTGACCCGTGTGGAAAAGAGATGCTATAATAAAATATAGGTAATTGTGGAGAGAAAAGCGCTTATAGACAGGATACAGGGGGTATTTATGATACGCAGATATACAGTGGCATTGATGCAGATGGATACACAGAATGATAAAGGAAAGAATCTGGAGACGGCATGCGCCTGGATTGACGAGGCGGCGGCAAAAGGGGCGAAGCTTATCTGTTTCCCGGAGGTGATGAATCTGATCGGCAAAAATATCGGTGAAGGCGGCGGACGCGAGGAAATTCCGGGGTACACGACCGAGCGCCTCTGCGCGAAAGCGAAGGAACACGGCGTCTATATTCACGGGGGCAGTATCACGCAGGCACTTCCGGGGGAAAGACGATCGGCAAATACGAGTGTGCTGATTTCGCCGGAGGGGAAGATTCTGGCGACATACAGCAAATTGCATATGTTTGACATCACGCTGGCGGACGGCACGCCGTACCGGGAGTCGGACCGGGTCAAACCGGGCGATTCGATTGTGACGGTGGAGACGGAGCTGGGCGTTTTTGGAATGTCGATCTGCTATGATGTGCGTTTTCCGGAGATTTACCGGCTCATGGCGCTTCGTGGGGCGCAGATTATCTTTGTTCCAGCGAGCTTTACGATGCCGACGGGAAAGGATCACTGGGAGGTTCTTCTGCGGGCGCGGGCGATCGAGAACGGCTGTTACATTGTGGCACCGGGACAGATTGGACAGAAACCGGCGTATGCGGCATACGGAAACAGCCTGGTGGCAGATCCGTGGGGAACGGTGATTGCACGGTCAAAGGATGCACCGGGGATCACCTATGCGGAGATTGATTTAGATTATCTGGATAAGATACGGAAGCAGATTCCGTCGCTGGAAAACCGGCGGAGTGATTTGTATGAAGTGAGTGAGAAGAAGTAAGGCGTGAATATTTTCAGCCGGCAAAATGGCGTGTGGACGGAAATGAAAAACGGGTGTATTCGGGCAAATGGATAAAAAGGACAGAGAAAAATGGAGTCCAGGGGGGAAAACCATGGTAAAGGTGTTTCTGGTAGAGGATGAGGCGATCATCCGGCACGGTATACGGGATAATATTGACTGGGCGAGCCACGGATTTGAATTTGCGGGGGAGGCGGGCGACGGCGAGTATGCGTATCCGCTGATATTGAAGGCACAGCCGGATATTCTGGTAACGGATATCAAGATGCCGTTTATGGACGGGCTGGAGCTGAGCCGTCTGGTGAAAAAGGCGCTTCCGCGCATGCGGATCATCGTGCTCAGCGGCTACAATGAATTTGAATATGCAAAAGAGGCGATCAAGATAGGAATCAGCGATTATCTGCTGAAACCGGTATCCTCGGCGGGACTCATCGACGCGTTGAAAAAGGCGGCGGACGAGATCCGGGAAGAACGGGAAAAATCGAGGCTTCTGGAGCGGTATTTTGTCAGCTACGAAAAATATACGGAATTTCTGGATAAAACGGATTACAGCGGTGTTGACCGGAAGCTCATCAACGATTTTTTAAAGCTCGGCTCAGTCGAAGAGTGCAGTCCGTTTGTCGAGGAGTATTTCGCAGCGATCGGTGAACATAATTACAAATCGCTCTTGCTGCGTCAGTATATGACGATGGATATTTTTTACTGTGTGCAGGAGTTTTTGAAGAAATTGAAAGCGGAGCCGCCGGAGGTTCCGGAAAGTGTGGTTGACATAAAACGGGTTCCGAAGGTGATCGAGAGCGTGGAGATGACGAAAGCCTATCTGATCGAGGAGTTTACGGCTGCCCTGCAGGCGCGTGACCGGGCGTCGAACGACCGTTATGGCAGCGTGATCCGGGATGCAAAGGAATATATCCGGGCAAATTTCAGCCAGAGCGACCTGTCACTGAACCGGATTGCCGTGCACATTGGCGTCAGTCCGAGCTATTTCAGCTCGATTTTCAAGCAGGAGACGGGGCAGTCCTTTGTGGAGTATCTGACGCAGGTGCGGATGGAACGAGCATGTGAGCTCTTGAAATGTACCTCCTACCGGACTTCCGAGATAGGAGAGCAGGTGGGATACAACGATTCACACTATTTCAGCTCGGCGTTCAAGAAAGCGATGGGGCAGTCGCCGAAAGAGTATAAGGCGAGCCAGACGCGGCAGGAGTAAGATGTTCAAAAATGGAGGAAAGATATGGGAGTGGAGCAGGGGCAGATTGGAAAAACAGAAGAGATGGCAGATTTGAATAAAAATCAGGATCCGGGCGTTGATTCGTTATCCGCTGCCCGTCCATATCGCCCTCTTTCTCTTCGTGCCCGTCTGATCCTTCTCCTCTTCGTGATTGCCATTCCATTAACAGGCATGGCGCTCGGGTTCCAGAAGATGATCGCCTCCTATTCTGCTTCCTATGACGCGATTCTGGCGAATCTAAAGACGGCGAATGAGTACAACATAAAGTTCAAATCGGATATGGAGTATTCGATGTACCGTGTTATGATCGGGCTGATCGACGCGGAACAGTTCGAAAATGGAGATATTGTCGAGGGCGAGACGAAGTATGCGACGGTGGTCAAGAATCCCCACAGCCTGATTGCGTCGGCGAGACAGGCGTTCGGAACGACGATCGAGCGGGAACCGGGGTCGGACTGTGATATCAAGATAAGAGGTATCCTCTCCTGTCTGGATTCCCTGGAGCGGGCAGTGGATAAAATGATTGGAAATGCCGCCGCCGGTGGATATTACGATGAAAATGTCAATATCTGGGAGAATGACATCCAGGGTCTGTGCTCGATGATTCAGGATTACATCACGCAGTATACCTATTATGAGATGATCAACATGGAGCAGCTTCAGAAAGAGCTGAAGGTGCAGATGGCGGATCAGATGCAGAGCTATCTGGCGCTTCTTCTGGTGGTGCTGGTGATCGGTATGTTTCTGGCAGTCACGATCACGAAATCCATCACGGAACCGCTGCAGCAGTTACAGAGGACGGCAGAACAGCTCGGCCGCGGGAACCTGAATGCGAGGGCGAGAACGGGCGGACTGGAAGAGATCAACGTGCTGGCACGGGCGTTTAACCAGATGAGCGACCGCATCCGGCGGCTGCTTGATAAGACGAGGCAGGAGCAGAAGAACCTGCGGGAGCTGGAGCTGCGCCTCCACCAGGAGCAGATCAGTCCCCATTTCCTCTATAATACACTTGATTCGATCGTATGGATGGCAGAGGGCGGCAACAACCGCCAGGTCGTGGAGATGACGACAGATTTAAGCGACTTTTTTCGCACGGTTTTATCGGGCGGGCGCGATTTCATCACGATCGAGGAGGAAGAATCACACATCCGGAGCTATTTAAAGATTCAGAAGATCCGGTACGAGGACATTCTCGACTATTCGATCGAGATCGAGCCGTCCATCCGGCACCGGATTGTGCTGAAAATGCTGCTGCAGCCGCTGGTGGAAAATGCCCTCTACCACGGCATCAAAAATAAGCGCGGCGGCGGATGCATTGTGCTCCGCGGCTATGAGGATCGGAATGGGCTTGTCTTTGAGGTGGAGGACGATGGGATTGGCATGGATGAGGCGGAGCTTGCCGCCGTGCGCGCCAAGCTGACAATGGAGCCGGAAGAGGAACTTGCCCCGATCGGCAGCGGCGGATTTGGGTTACATAATGTGGCACAGCGGATTCAGATGTATTATGGCGATCAGGCTGAGATCCTGGTTGAATCTGAAAAGAATATCGGCACCTGCTTTAAGGTTTATTTGGGAAATCAAAAAAAATCATAACTTTTTCGAAAAAAATTGTAATTTTTTAAAGACATACCCGGAAAAACACAGAAAACGACAAACATCGCAAAAAAATAATATACCTTTTTCCAAAGATGCCCCGTATCCATGATGCGGGGTGCTTTGTTATAATAAATACGCAAAAACAAATATATTGGGTCTTATAAGGAGGAAACAGTATGAGAAAAAGATTAGTGTCCGCAGCTTTAGCAGCAGCAATGGCGTTATCCATGACCGCTTGTACAAGCAATCCGGCTGAGAAAGAGACGGAGGCAGCAGCTCCGGCTGATACAGAGGCAGCAG
>ULQE01041556.1_pt1 | contig 11153 bp, 8 predicted proteins | sample 1954171 | NCBI WGS metagenome assembly ULQE01 (sample SAMEA4835647, study PRJEB28245) | human gut metagenome | biome: gut microbiome; material: fecal sample | place: Denmark | collected 2008
GGAACCGACTACCATGTCCGCACCGAGATCGCTCGGTTCGATCCGCTCAACGAATTCGCCATAGCAGTTGTCTACCATACAGATCACTTCCGGTTTGATGGATTTGACAAATGCAATCAGTTCACCGATCTGCTCTGCCGAGAGGGTTGGACGGGATGCGTATCCCTTGGAACGCTGGATTGTTACCAGTTTTGTTTTCTCGTTGATCGCCGCGCGGATGCCGTCGTAATCGAAGGTTCCGTCCGGCAGCAGGTCAACCTGACGATATGAAATGCCGTACTCCCGCAGGGAACCGTTGGACTCGCGTATGCCGATCACTTCCTCCAGAGTATCATACGGTTTTCCCACCGGCGAAAGCAGCTCGTCGCCCGGGCGCAGGTTTCCGGCTAATGCCGTGTAGAGCGCGTGCGTTCCGCACACGATCTGCGGGCGCACCAGCGCGTCCTCAGTGTGGAATACATCCGCATATACCTGTTCCAGCGTCTCACGTCCGAGGTCGTTGTAACCATATCCGGTTGTACCGGAAAAATGAATATCGCTGACGCGGTTTTTCTGCATCGCAGCGATTACCTTTAACTGATTGTACTCTGCATTGCCATCGATTTCTGTGAAACGGTCTTCCAGAGCCGCTTCGATTCTGGCTCCATATTCAAGCACTTCTTTCGAAATGCCGAGGTCGCCATACATTTTCTCTAACTCCATGGTAGTTCCTTTCCTGTTGTCGGTTATTCTATAATTCTTTTTTTGTTTCTTATACTTTGGAGTGTTCCATCCATCTTATGAATCACACTCCATAATCCCCGCTTCCGCCGCTAATTCCTGCAGAATATGTTCCAGCACGCGTTCCCGGTCATTATCAAATTCCGGCAAATATAAGAAACGCACGTCGCGTTCCCGCCGGAACCAGGTAAGCTGACGTTTCGCAAAATGGCGCGTATCGCGTTTCAGGATATTGACCGCTGTCTCCAACGACATTTCGCCATTTAAATATGCCAGAATTTCTTTATATCCAAGTCCCTGCATCGCCACTGAATCACGGCGACAGCCCATCGCCTGCAGCTGCCTCACTTCCTCGACCAGTCCCTCTTCCATCATCTCATCGATCCGCTTCTCGATCCGCTCATAGAGAACCGTCCGATCGGTATTTAATACATAATAGAAGAAATGGTACGGTGAAGTCTTTGCCCGCTCCGCCTCATTGTGGGCAGAAATCTTCTCGCCCGTCTGCTCATAATATTCCAGCGCGCGGATCACACGTTTTACATTGTTTGCGTGGATCGCCTCCGCCGATTCTGGATCGACCGCCCGCAGGCGCTCATGCAGAACTTCCGCCCCCTGTTCGGCTGCCAGGCGTTCCATCTCCTCCCGAAACTGCGTATTTTCATCGATCTGGGTGAAATCAATATCATTGAGCAGTGCCTGAATATAAAAGCCGGTTCCACCTGCCACGATCGGAATTTTTCCGCGGCTGTAAATATCTTCCGCCGCCGCGCGGGCAAGCGCCTGAAACCGCACGACATTGAAATCCTCAGTCGGCTCTAAAATATCGATCAGATGGTGCGGCACACCGTCCATCTCCTCCAGACGTATCTTTGCCGTACCGATATCCATGTGGCGGTACACCTGCATCGAATCCGCGCTGATGATCTCGCCGCCGATCCGCCTGGCAAGCTGAATAGACAGCGCCGTTTTTCCGACTGCCGTCGGTCCGGTCAGGACAATCAGGGGCTTTTTTTCAGCCGCTTGTTCCAGATTTCCCATAAGACTTTCTCTCCTTTTAATGGGTTATACAATCCGTTTGAATTTCTTCTCCAACTCATATTTGCTCATCGATATGATCGTTGGGCGTCCATGTGGGCACGCATACGGATTTTTGAGTTCCAGAAGCTCATCGATCAGCTTGTCCGCTTCGGCAAATGATAATGTGTGATTGCCCTTGACCGCCGCCTTACACGACATCGTCGCCACACGCTCATTGATGAGATCCGGGGTTCCGCTTCCATTGCCCTCCGCCAGATCGTCGATCATCTCCATCAGAAGCTCGCGTTTTGCGACGGAAAAGAGATTCGCCGGAACGGCACGCACCGCGTACTCCTTTCCGCCAAACGGCTCAATCTCAAATCCGATCGAGGTAAAATGTTCCATATACTGCTCTAATTTGAGCTGCTCACTGCTGTTGAGACTCAAAATGATCGGCGGATCGATCATCTGGGAGGTGTACTCCCTCTTTTGAAGGGATGCCATCGTCCGCTCATAGAGGATTTTCTCATGCGCCGCATGCTGATCAATGATGTACAGATTATCATGATACTCCACCAGCCAGTATGTGTCAAACAGCTGTCCAATCAGGCGGTGGTTCGCACGCGCCGGTTTGGTCAGGAGTTTATCTTCAAACAGATCCATCTGACGGGGCTTTTCAGATGGGGCGGACTGAGTCGATCCCGTTGAAACGGATGCAGGAGATGCAGTTTGCCCCGCTGAAGCTGAGATGGATTCGCTGGAAGGCGCTGACGTGGCCGGCTCTGGCAGATCTGACTCTGTATTAATTGAAACATTTTCAACTCTGCCGGTTGTGTCGGTTCTTCCAAACCCTTCATCGAACCGCCCCGTTCCTGACACAGCCGCATTTGATCCGCTGCCGTTTTCAGCCCCATATCCCGGCATATCTTCCGAGACCGACATCATTTCCGCCTGCGACGCCCCCAGACGTTTCGTCTCAAACGGTTCCGGATGTTCCTCACGGATACGGACTGGTTTTAAGGACGGACGGCTGCCCTGGCTGCTTTCCATCTTTCTGGTTGGAAGCTCCGGCAGCACTCCCTTTTCCAGCCCCGGAATCTTCAGCTCTTTCTCTGTATTCTTCTCATTCTCCAGCGAAACCGCCGGAATCAGTTCCCGGTTAGCGAGTGCCATCGCGATCGTATGGTAGACCGTCCGGTAGATCTGTTCGCCGTCCCTGAAACGGATCTCCATCTTCGCCGGATGGACGTTGACGTCAATATACGACGGATCGATCGTAAATTGCAGCATCGTAAATGGATACTTGTGCTGCATCATGAACGGTTTATATGCGTCCTCGATCGCCTTTCCGATGATACTGCTCTTGATATAGCGTCCGTTGATGAAATAATTTTCATACGTGCGGTTGCCGCGCGCGATCAGCGGCTTACCGATGAAGCCGCCTACCCGGATCGGATCAGCTCCGGCATCCACCTCAATCAGGTTTGCCGTGATCTCGCGTCCAAAGACCGCATAAATTATATCTTTTAAGTTATGATTTCCAGAGGTATGGAGACGGCTCTGGTTGTTATTGATGAAACGGATGGAGATTTCCGGATGCGACAGGGCAATCTTTTCGACTAAATCTGCCACATGGGATCCTTCTGTCGCCGGCGTCTTTAAAAACTTCCGGCGTACCGGTGTATTGTAGAACAGATCTCTGGCGATAAAGGTCGTACCTTCCGGCGCACCGACCTCCTCCAGTCCCAGTTCCTCGCCGCCCTCAATGCGGTAACGGGAACCGCTGATCGAATCGTTTGTTTTCGTGATCAGTTCCACCTTCGCCACCGACGCGATCGACGCCAGCGCCTCGCCGCGGAACCCTAACGATGCCACCTGAAACAAATCCGACGCCGTCCGGATCTTGCTGGTCGCATGGCGCTTAAATGCCAGTGGGATCTCCTCGCGCACAATGCCGCTTCCGTTATCCGTCACCCGGATCGTCTGCAGACCGCCGCCCTGAATCTCCACCGTGATCGCCGTCGCCTTCGAATCGATCGCATTCTCCAAAAGCTCCTTGACAACCGACGCCGGTCGTTCAATGACCTCGCCGGCTGCAATCTGATTGATTGTATTGGAATCCAAGACCTGAATCGCAGCCATCTATCTCCTCCACATCCTTCCTAAACTCTTTTTTACTGGTGCATCCACCGGTTTTTCAGCTTCGCCTGCAGCTTATCTAATGTATTGAGCGCATCCAGCGGAGACATCCGGTTTACTTCCAGTTCCATGATCTCCTTGATGATATCGTCCTCATTGACCGTGTCAAAGATCGACATCTGCTGCAGATCTACCTCGTCCGGTTTTGCCACCTTTTTGCGCGTCTGGGTTCCCGGACCATTTTCTGCAATCTCCTTCGCACGCGCTGTAATGTCGGCATCGCTCAACTCTTCCACCAGTTCTTTTGCCCGATCGATGACCGGAGCCGGAACGCCTGCAAGCTTCGCCACCTGGATGCCGTAGCTCTTATCGGCGCCGCCCTTCACGATTTTACGCAGGAAGACGATATCGTCGCCCTGTTCCTTGACCGCGATACAGTAGTTGTTGACGCCGCTTAAGGTTCCTTCCAGCTCTGTCAGTTCATGGTAATGTGTCGCAAACAGCGTCTTAGCACCCAGAATCTTCGTATTACTAATATACTCCACAACCGCCCAGGCGATCGAAAGGCCATCGAAGGTACTCGTACCGCGCCCGATCTCATCGAGAATCAGAAGGCTGTTTTTCGTCGCATTCCGCAGGATATTCGCAACCTCGGTCATCTCCACCATGAAGGTACTCTGACCGGATGCCAGATCATCCGAAGCGCCCACACGGGTAAAAATACGGTCGCAGAGACCGATATCCGCCTCATCCGCCGGAACGAAGCTTCCGATCTGCGCCATCAGCGTGATCAGCGCCGTCTGACGCATATAAGTTGACTTACCAGCCATGTTCGGACCGGTAATGATCGAAATCCGGTTCTTTCCGTTGTCTAAATATGTGTCATTGGCGACAAACATCTCGCCGCCCATCATGCGCTCTACGACCGGATGACGTCCGTTTTTGATGCGGATGATGCCCTTTTCGTTGATATGAGGTTTCACGTAATTGTAACGCGTCGCCACCACCGACAGAGACGCCAGCACATCCGTCATCGCGATCGCACGGGCGGTACTCTGAATCCGGTTTACCTCGCTCGCAATCTGGTCGCGCACCTGGCAGAACAGATCATATTCCAGAGAAACCAGCTTGTCCTCGGCGCCGAGAATGATATCTTCCAGCTCTTTCAGCCGGTCGGTCGTATAGCGCTCTGCGTTTGTCAGGGTCTGTTTACGGATGAAATAATCCGGTACCAGATCCTTAAAGGAATTAGTCACCTCAAAATAGTAGCCAAATACCTTATTGAACTTGACTTTCAGGTTTTTGATGCCTGTCTTTTCGCGCTCGCTCTGCTCTAACTGTGCCAGCCAGTCTTTTCCTTCTGTCTTTGCATGACGCAGACGGTCTGCCTCCTCATGGTAGCCTTCCTTGATGATGCCGCCCTCGCGCACCGTGATCGGCGGCTCTTCTACGATCGCCTTGTCAATCAGTTCCTTCAAATCTGCCAGCGGATCCAGAGCGGCTTCCAGGTTTTTAAGCAGCTCGCCTGAAAACTCCTTCAAAATCTGTTTGATATACGGAAGCATCGCCAGTGAATTGCCAAACGCGATGAGATCGCGCGGATTTGCCGTCCGGTAACTGATGCGTCCGATCAGACGTTCGAGATCGTAGATCGGATTCAGATATTCGCACAGCTCCTCGCGGCTGATATAGTTCATGTTCAGCTCTTCGATCGCATTCTGGCGGCGCAGGATCTCCTCCCGGCTGATGAGCGGCTGCTCCACTAGTGTCCGCAGCATACGGGCGCCCATCGCCGTTTTCGTCTTATCAAGGACCCAGAGAAGTGTGCCTCGCTTCTGCTTTTCCCGGAGCGTCTCAGTAAGCTCCAGGTTCCGGCGCGTGGACGTATCCAGCATCATAAACTGTCCGGTCGTATAGACAGTCAGGCGCGTCAGGTGTTCCAGTGTATTTTTCTGCGTCTCATACAGATACTGCAGGACAGCGCCCGCCGCGATCGCACCCGTCTCATAGTCTGCCAGTCCCAACGCTTCCAGGTGCTCTACATGAAAATGTTCCCGCAGGATTCTCCGGCAGGAATCATCAGAAAAGAACCGATTTTCAAGTGCTGAGATCACGGCGTTTAACCGTACTTTCAAGTCCTCTAAATCGATTCCTGACATGTAAAAAGCCTCGTTGCAGATAAGCTCCGACGGCGAAAATTTATAAATTTCATCTAACAGACTGCGCTCGTTGCGAACCTCCGTCACAAGATAGTCGCCCGTGCTGACATCAACCGTCGAAACGCCGAATACACCGTCTATGTATACAATTCCCATCAGGTAATTGTTTTTTGATTCCTCCAGAACCTGTGAATTTGTCAGGGTTCCTGGCGTCACCACCCGGATTACCTCCCGCTTCACAAGTCCCTTTGCCTGTTTCGGATCCTCCATCTGCTCTGCGATGGCGACCTTATAGCCCTTCTGGACGAGACGGCTCAAATAACCCTCTACGGCATGATAAGGAACGCCGCACATAGGCGCTCGTTCCTCCAGTCCGCAGTCTTTTCCAGTCAGGGTAAGTTCCAGTTCTTTCGAAACAGTCTGGGCATCCTCAAAAAACATCTCATAGAAATCGCCAAGACGATAAAACAGAATACAGTCCGGATACTGTTTTTTCGTCTCCAGATAATGAGTCATCATTGGTGAAAGTGCCACAATTTACCTCTCTTCATCGCGATCCGCCCGTTTTCCGGCACTTCACTCATCTGAATGCCAGACCGGACAGACCGCTGTCGTTTTATTTTAGTTGAATTTCGGATCCGTCGGATCCCAGGTCTGCTGATCGGAGATCGGTACCAGCTCCGGCTTATCAAATGGAGATGCTACATTGGCATCCTCGTATACCTGTACAGTCGTTCCCAGATGGCAGTTATCATATACCCACTTGGAGTTTCTACAGTTCAGGCGTACACAGCCTAAAGAACGGGAAACACCCAGACCATTATAGCCGACGGTCAGAAGGTTATTCTCATTCGGGGTTGCGTATGTAATCGAATGGAACAGGAATCCCTGTGTGATACGGGTTGCATACTGGGTGTAAGTATCATTTACCATCAGTCTCCAGCGATATTTCTCCGGTGTCTTGAAAGTTCCAATCGGCGTATCATCACCGACGGAGGTCAGCATCGCTTTCACCGGAATAATATATCCGTTATTGCCGTCTTTTGCATAAACCGTCAGGCAGTTCAGTGTCTTATTTACCTTCAGGAGATAATCGGACTGCTTGCCAATCAGGCTGTCTACGTCCTGAACCAGACGACCGCAGGAGTCAAAGTAGAACTTGTAACCATCGATATACTGCCAGCCGGTCTTTGCGTAGCCATTTTCAAAATAATAACGTACAAAGTCATCGGAAAGCCAGCCGTTATATACGCTTCCGTCCTCATTGAACATAACCGTTGCATTTTCTGCTACGCTCAGTCTGCTGGAAGCAGCTGATTTGTAGCGCGGTGCTGCACTCTGCGGACCTGCGCTTCCCTTCGGAACTAATACGACTTCAATCGAAAGGATCTTCTCGCCGATATCCACGGTACCAGCCACTTCGCCATTCTTCGCATATCCCATCTTGCCCTGACCGCTGGATGTAACGCTATAGTAAACATCGTACATCTTCTCAGCCTGACCGGAAAGCTGAATCTGGATCGCCTCTACCCAGCTTCCAGAACCAACCACACCGGTCTGGATGCCGTCATGGTACCACCACAGATAACCGCCTGTGTTGGTATATGCACGGTAGGACACGCCGCCGATCCCCTCAAAGTTTTTCAAATCCATCGCAAATGCAGAAATATCGCCTTCCGCATTATACAGATAATTGACGCCGACATGAAGTGCCGTGTTCTCATCCTGCTGCCCGGTTCCCTGGTTGAACTGCTCTGCCGATGTTGACGAACCGGTGTTCGGCATACCGACTGTACCGTTTGCAATGTCATCTGCCGGTCCTGCATATGCGACAGAAGCGCTTCCTGCCAGCATGCAGGCTGACAGCAGAACCGTCAATCCTTTATAATGCTTTTTCATAAATTTATCCTCCTTAATCTACTAGGGATCCCATATAGTAAAATCCCTTGGATTCTTCCAGATATACTTTAACAATTTTACCAATCAGCTCTTTTCCACCTGGAAAATGAACGATTGTGTTATTGGACATACGTCCGGTTACCAGTCCCTCCACGTGACTGTCCGGTTCCTCCACCAGAACCTCCTGCACCGTATGGACATCTCGTCCACAGACCTGTGCGGAAATCGCCTGTACCTCTGCGAGCAGACGGTCGAAACGTTCTTTGACAACTTCTTCTGGAACCTGATTTTCCATCGCTGCCGCCGGAGTTCCGGTGCGCTTCGAATAAATAAAGGTAAATGCACTGTCGTAGCGGACTTTCCGCACAACCTCCAGTGTCTCCTCGAAATCTTCCTCCGTCTCTCCCGGAAATCCAACGATGATATCCGTCGTTAGGGAAATATCCGGTACCGCCTTGCGGATGCGCTCTGCCAGTTCCAGATACTGCTCCTTCGTGTAATGGCGGTTCATCTTCTTTAGGATCTCGCTGCTGCCCGACTGAAGCGGCAGATGCAGATGGCGGCAGATCTTCTTGGAAGATGCCATCACTTCGATCAGCTCATCCGACAGATCCTTCGGATGGGAGGTCATGAAACGGATCCGTTTAAGCCCCTCAATCCGCTCTACCCGGCGCAGAAGTTCTGCAAAGGTAATTGGAGATTCCAGGTTCTTTCCGTAGGAATTGACATTCTGCCCTAACAGCATGATTTCCACGACGCCGTTCTTAACCAGCTCTTCAATCTCACGGATGATGTCCTCCGGCGCACGGCTGCGCTCGCGTCCGCGCACATACGGGACGATGCAATAGCTGCAGAAATTGTTGCAGCCAAACATGATATTAACGCCAGACTTAAATGTATATTTGCGCTCCGACGGCAGATCCTCGACGATCTTATCAGTTCCTTTCCAGATATCGATGACCATCTTCCCCGTCTCAAAGCGCTGTTCCAGCAGCTCTGCCAGTTTATATACATTGTGCGTGCCGAAAATCAAGTCCACAAAGCGGTAGCTCTTCTTTAATTTCTCTACAACCTCCGGCTCCTGCATCATGCAGCCGCAGAGTGCGATCATCATGTGCGGATTCTTTTTCTTGAGGCTGTGAAGATACCCTAAACGTCCATACACGCGCAGGTTCGCATTTTCACGAACTGTACATGTATTGTAGAGGACGAAATCCGATTCCTCACTGGTTCCTTCCACAAATCCTGCTTCCAGCAGAATACCGAGAAGCTTTTCTGAATCGTGTGCATTCATCTGACATCCAAACGTCGAGATAAAGCAGGTCAGCGGACGCCCCAGTTTGTCCGAAATCTCCTGTACCTTCTGGCGGCAGAGTGCCATATAATACTGCTGGCGATCCGGTTCCTGCTGCGGTATACCGCCCACCGGAATCTGACATTTGTCGGACACAAACACGCCTGCTGCGGATTCGGACGAATCGTTTGTATGTAAATCCATAAATTGTATTGCTCCTTACTATTCTTTCATTATCCTAATAATCCTAATATTTCATACATTAGATAATATTACTATATGGCGCTCATTTTCGCAAGTCCCATTCCTGCCAGAATCCTTTCCAGTTTCTTACAAAATACTCCGGTTCATGTATCTGGAAGCAAAAACAGAGTTTACCACACGGCTGCTCTGTTCCTGTATGCCTTTGATATGTTTCTGCTTCGCGCGAGTGCGCCAGACATTACAAAACTTTAATTGTCTGCTCCGGTGTCACAATATATGCCATTTTTTTATCGTGCTTTTCGGTTTCAAATGCCGGAAACAACTGGAATCCATAGCAGAGTCCCACCGCCATATGGTCCGGTTCTGCCGCAAAAAAGCGGTCATAATACCCCGCCCCATAACCGATGCGGTTTCCGTCCTTGGAAAACCCTACGCCAGGCGTGATCACCAGCGCTTTCGGCGCATCTGCCTCCTGACATCCGTCCGCCGGTTCCGGGATGCCATATGCCCCCGTCACAAGCTGGCTCCGATCTGTGACATAGAAAAAACGCATCTCGCGCCCAAACACCCGCGGCAGCGCTACCCGGCAGCCGCGCTTTCACAGCTCGTCAATCAAATATTCCGTATTTGCCTCACCGCGCACACTCGTATAGGCATACACTGCCGTCCCGGCTGATGGAAAGAAGGGGTGGAAACGTTCTAACAACGCCTCATCCCATCGTTGTTTTTCTTCTGGCAGCAGAGTCCGGCGTTTTTGAAGGACATATGCGCGAATCTCCTGTTTTGATATCTGCGATCCAGATGAATGAATAACCATCTCTTCTACCCTTCAATTAATTCTTCGTATCCGTAACGCCGCCGTATTTCTTACCCAGATCCGTAATAGAACCGTCTTTCTCTTTAATCAGTATCGAATTTAACTGTCCTCGCATATTTCCACGGATTGACTCAATGTACTCCTTCCGAAGCGCTGCCTGCTCTTTTTTCTCTTCTTCGGTCAATCCAACTGCCTGGCTCTTATGATATAACGTATTAATACGGTCAATTCTTTCCTGTTTCATCTATCATTTCTCCTCTTATAATGCTTGTTTTAATTTTGGGGATAGCATACTTCGCGATAATTGCCTCTGCCGTCTTCATCCCATCCATCGCCGCCGAGGTAATGCCGCCCGCATATCCAGCGCCTTCGCCACATGGGTAGATGCCCGCGATCGTGCTGCTCTCCATCGTCGCGTGGTCACGCGGAATCCGCAGCGGCGAGGAGGTCCGGCTCTCTACTCCGGCAAAAACCGCATCCTCGCGGTCAAAGCCATGAATCACATGTCCAAAATGTTCCATTCCCTCTAACATCGCTGCCGAAAGCGCTTCCGGCAGCACCTCCCGCAGATTTCCAAATGCAAACTGTCCTTCAAACTGTGGTGTCACTGCTCCAAATCCCGTTGAAATCCGGTTTTCCCGGAAATCTCCATAAAGCTGTACCGGGATTTTTCCGCCGCCGCAGCAGTATGCCGCTTCCTCCAGCTGACGCTGGAACGTCACGCCGCCAAGTGTGCCCGGCTGCGGAAAATCCTCCGGTGTAACGGTCACAATCAGGGCGCTGTTTGCGTTTGCACCGGCACGATCATGGTTGCTCATGCCGTTGATTGCCAGCCGTCCCGGCTCTGAGGATGCATCTACAACAAAGCCGCCCGGACACATACAGAAAGAATACACGCCCC
>ULQE01056829.1_pt1 | contig 11111 bp, 8 predicted proteins | sample 1954171 | NCBI WGS metagenome assembly ULQE01 (sample SAMEA4835647, study PRJEB28245) | human gut metagenome | biome: gut microbiome; material: fecal sample | place: Denmark | collected 2008
ATTATAGTTATCTCAACCAAAACCTCAGCCCCATCACCCGCCAGTCTGCCGAATCAAAACAAAATCTGGAATTCCTATAAATTATCACTTGCAACAGCGCGGAATATATGCTATAATACAATATAAAGGCGCAAAGCCATAGAAAAAGAACAAGCAGAACAAAAGCGAGGAAATATACATATGATAAAGCTCATCGCAAGCGACATGGACGGCACCCTGCTCAACGACAGGAAAGAACTCCCCGGGGATTTCTTCGAGGTATTCGACGAGCTGGAGCGCCGCGGAATTAAATTCACAGTGGCAAGCGGACGCTCCTTCGACGCGGTTGCACACCTGTTCCCCGAGGAATACCGCACCCGCCTGGACTTCATCTGCGACAACGGCGCAAACGTTATCCACGAGGGAAAGCAGGTAAGCGTGACCCCGCTCGACCGCCCGACCTTCGAGCAGCTCATCAGGGCATGCGAGGACATCGGCGGGCTGCGCATACTGGTTTGCGCCGGCAGGGGGACTTATCACCTCACCGCTGACGCGGAATTCAGCGCGGAGATCGCAAAATACTACAAGAACCACATACCATGCGACGACCTGCTTTCCGTCGACGACGTGATATACAAGCTCGCCGTCTGCGATATGAAAGGGACCCAGCAGCACGCCAAGCCCGCCATTGACGCAATATTCGGCGACCGGCTCAACGTGCAGGTTTCCGGTCCCATCTGGATGGACGTCATGGGTGCCGGGGTCAGCAAGGGGAGCGCTCTCAGGGCGCTCGGCAAGCACCTCGGGGTCTCCGCTGAGGACACTATGGCATTCGGCGATTTCTACAACGACGCGGACATGCTCAAGTATGCCGGCTGGAGCTTCGCAATGGAGAACGGCAACCCGGACATCAAACGCATGACCCGCTTCCTTGCACGCAGCAACAACGAAAACGGAGTACTCCGTGCGATACGGCAGTACGCTTTACAGGAGGATTCGATCAAGTAATGAATATCCAGATATTCGGGAAATCCAAGTGCTTCGATACCAAAAAGGCGGAGCGCTACTTTAAGGAACGTGGAATAAAATTCCAGTCTGTAGATATACTTTCTAAGGGACTGAGCAAGGGCGAACTCGACAGCGTTGTAAAAGCTCTGGGCGGAAAGATAGACGCTGTTATTGACGAAAACGGAAAGGACTACGCTGAGATAAAGTATCTGCTTGATTCAGCGAAGCCCGAAAAGCTCGAGGAGAACCCCAAGCTTTACAAGACCCCGATAGTCCGCAACGGCAGGCAGGCGACGGTCGGTTATTGCCCCGATGTGTGGAAGAACTGGGAGTAATTTATGCAAATAATTCTGATAGTAATTCTGATAATCTGTTCGGCGTACTTCTCCGCAACGGAGACCGCCCTGAGCAGCGCAAACAAGATACGCCTCAAACACATGGCAGATACCGGAAACCGCGCCGCAGAGCGCACCCTGAACATTCTGGAAAAGTACGACAAGGCGCTGACCACCATACTCATCGGCAACAACATAGTGAATATCGCGTGCTCGTCAATTGCGACGATACTTGCGATATCACTGGTCGGCGAGAAATACGGTTCGCTGGTGTCCACTATCGCGACAACGGTCATAGTGCTTATCTTCGGCGAGGTAATGCCCAAGAGCATCGCGAAGGATTACCCCGAGACAATCGCAATGCTTGCTTCCGGCGTTATTTCGTTCCTGATGGTTATTTTTACTCCGTTCTCGGCGCTGTTCATTCTGCTGAAAAAGGGAGTTTCCAAACTTATGCACAGCTCCGATAAGGTCAGCATGACCGAGGAGGAGCTAAAGGTCATGATCGACGAGATCGAGGACGAAGGAGTGCTTGAGCAGCAGGAAAGCAACCTGGTACGCAGTGCGCTGGAATTCGACGAGATAACCGTCGACGAGATAATCACGCCGCGCGTCCGCATAACCGCCGTGGAAATAGGCGACGACGCCGCTTCGGTGCGGCAGAAGTTCCTTCAGGAGGAATACTCACGCATGCCGGTGTACGAGCGCACGCTTGACAACATCGTAGGCATAATCACTGAAAAGGAATTTTTCAAGCAGTACGAAAAAAGCACTGATTTCACGATACGCAGCATTATGCAGGAAACGCTGTATCTCCCGCAGATGCAGAAGCTATCCGAGGTGTTCCGCACCATGCAGAAGCAGAAGTGCCACATGAGCGTGGTGCTCGACCAGCACGGAGGCACCCTCGGCATCGTCACGATGGAGGATATCCTTGAGGAGCTAGTAGGCGAGATATGGGACGAGAGCGACGAGGTGAAATCCCCCGTCACCATGGTCGGCAGCACTGTTTTCGAGGTCTACGGCGATGTTTCGCTGAATTCGCTCAGGCGCTTCCTGACCGCCCGGGACATTCCGGCGGAGATAGAAAGCGAGGCTCACACTGTGGCAGGCTGGGTGCTGGGGCTGTTCGGAAGCATTCCTAAAAACGGCGACATCACCCAGACCGACGACTTCATAGTAACAGTACTCGACGCGGCTGCGCTTCGCGTGAATAAGGTACGCATCGAGATAAAAGACAGGAAAGACGAGGATTGACGCATGCTAGAATTCAGATATGACACACAGCTCCTTATTGAAGGCGAGGGCCTTGACGAGGACGCGATAAACGAGTATATCCGCGCAAACTTCAAGGGAGATTCCCTGCTTGCGGTGGGCGACGACGAGCTTATCAAGCTCCACTACCACACGAATGAGCCGTGGAAGGTGCTTGAATACTGCGCCACCCTCGGTGAGATATACGACATCGTAGTCGAGGACATGGACAGGCAGTCCAGAGGGCTTAAAGGCTGATGAAAACAGTAATTATCGACAACAGCCTCTGCACGCTGCCAATCGCCGAGGAAACCTCCCCCGAACTGATATGCCGGTATATCCACGCGCTCGCAGAGACCGGCGTGAAGTACGTTGAGCTGGATTTCCGCACGGTGATGAAAATGCAGGAGCTTCCCGACTGCGTAGAGTACATATTCCGGCTGGGAGATCCGATGTTCGCGCAGCTTACGCAGGCGTTCGATTTCAGGTATGTCGTGGTCACAATGCACGACATCAAGGACGAGATAGATGTCGGGAACACTCCGGTGATACTGGAGATACCCAGATTTGAAGGATTTAACCGCAAGCTCCAGGCGCTGGCGCAGAAATTCGTCTCCGGGCCTATTTCGATGATAAGGGTGCGCAGCAGCTTCGACTTTATGAATATTGAACAGGCGAAGGAGCTTGTATGGCGCTCAAAAAGCGCGTTTACCGTTCCGATAGACGTCTGCCCTATGGACGCAAAGAGGACGGCGCTGGATACTGCGCTTAAGGTCTCCAACGCGGGCGTTGACAGTATGACGCTGTGCATGGGCAAGTCAAAGAGCTACGCTTCGCTGGAGGACTTCCTGTTCACCATGACGATGGTGTTCAACAGCATGCCCAAGGAGTACAGCATTCCGGCGCTGTGCAAGGCGGAGGCGTACCACCGCATAATTTTCGGTCTGAAATCCGCAGACCGTATCACCGAGATAATGGAGCATGTGGATTACGACATCTCGCACCTCACAAATACGGACACCGGCGATCGGGTAAAAATGCACGTCAGCCTGAAGGATCGCATGATGCTGCGCAGAAGCTACGTTTCGGTGCTCCAGCGCTTCGCCGAGGAAGAGGATATCCCGGAGGACATCGCGCAGGAGATATTCGACGCGATAGACCATTTTGACATGTCGCTGTACGATCAGATTTTCGTCAAGGACGAGAAAAACAAGATACTTAATTAAAGGTCACCTCTAAAATTCAAAGGGACTGATTTCAGTCCCTTTTGGATTATCCAGAAAGCTGGAGCATGGTCTTAACACAATAAAAACGGGCAGGCGCCGAGCCTGCCCATAATTCCGAATTCTGAATTCCGCATTCCGAATTAAAATCAGTATCCCCAGTCCGCCTGGGTAAGGAAATTGCTGTAGTGCGTCACCGTGGAGGCGGTAGCCGCATGGAACGCGTTATTTGCGAACAGCACGTCGGTTATTCCGTTCTCCTTGAGGTAATCCACCGCATTATGCGTGAAGTACCGCATGTCTATAACCACGATCTCGTCAAACGAGCCCATGAGGTACGGCGGGAGCGCGTTTCCGTAGCTGTCCTTGAATATGGCGAGCTTCCTGCCGGTGCCGGCGTTGGTGCTGACCTTCACGATCTTCGCGTCGCCGCCCATGAACGTACAATACGCCATGCCGTTGCCGTCGCTGAACTTGATGAAGAAATCCGCATTGTACGGAGCGTTCGCGCCGACTATCTTTCCGTCCTGGAGAATGTAATCGTAGTAGGTCGTGGAGTATTCCACCGTTTTCGGAACGTAGTAGACGAAATCCTCCGGATTATTTTTCAGTACCACATCCTCGGTATAGCCGTACATCGTGCCGACGTAATCGTGCACCACGCGCTGCTCATATTCCGAAATATCCTTGAACGGAACCCCCGCAGCCTCGGCGAATGCCTGCGCCGCGTAGTAGGCTCCGAGCGGCGCCCAGTGATGGTCGGTGCGCAGATAGATGTCCTCGCGGACGTGCTTTTTCAGCGCGGAATACGCGTCTACTCCGGTGGTGTTTTTCAGCATGCTGTAAACGTAATCGATGTTATCCTTCTGGCTGCCACAGTACGCCTTGACCGACTCCGGGCTGTAGAACTCGCATGAGGTCGGAATTATCATCGTGTAGACGTTCACGTCGCTGCCGAGGGCTTCCTTGAACTTGTTCACCACCCCGGCGTACTGCTCCCCTACGGAGTAGCTGCCGCCGTAAAGCATGAGCGCCCTGGTGCCGACTACCGCGATACCGTTGTTGGTGATGGTAACTGCGTCGTCCTCGTTGATGACCGGCTCTTCGGTGACTTCCACGGTTTCAGCCGGGGAAGCAGTCTGCGGCTTTGAGGTCTCCGTATCCTGCGGAGCGCTGCTCTCCCCCGATGATACTCCGGAAGCCGGCTGATCGTCGGGCGCTGAGGGCTGCTCCGGTACCGTTGTTGACGGCTTGCTGATTTCGGACTGCACCGTGCCCACATTGTGGAGCCGTATGCCGTCCTGACGGAACCCGCGTAGCTCACGGAGCTGGGTCGACAGGTTCGTCACCTCGTCGCGGGCGGGAACCGTATCGCTGAACCACTCGGATATTCCCTCGGTGAATTCCCCGCTGAACCAGCTTTCCGCGGAAAGCTCCGGGAATTTTTTCAGCTCGCGCTTCTCTGTTATGCTCTCGGTGCTGCGCGGGAACACCAGCATTGCGATACCGATGACCTCGAAGGCGGTCAGTATCGTCATGAGGTAAACTATATCGGAAACCCTGCGGCGCTTCGGCGTGCGGGGTTCTTTGTATTTCTTTTCGGGTCTTGGTCTCATTTTTCCTCCTTACTCAGAATCTGAGGTACAGGAACGGATTAGTGGTGCTTCCGATGAGCAGCAGCGTGCAGGATACCAGCAGAGCCGCAGCGCACAGCGTTTTGGCTCCGGTCAGCAGGACTTCCGCTCCGGCGCTTCCGTCGTACGCCGCCTTTTCGTAGATACTGCGTATACCCTTTCCGATGGGCAGACAGCAGACGATCCCCGCGATGATGAGCCACAGGTTTCCGGTAAGCTCATTCTGAGCCACAAGGTTCCAGCCGGACGCCCCGCCGCCGAACAGAATACCGATGAACCCGCCCATTCGGGAGATATCCGTGAAGTAGAATATCACCCAGCCGAACACGATAATGAACAGGCTGTATATATGCAGGATAAATCCCGGTATCCTGTCCTGAATCTTCACGATGGTGTATTTTTCAAGCATTATTATCGCGCCGAAGTACAGACCCCACAGCACGAAATTCCAGCTCGCGCCGTGCCAGAGTCCGGTAAGGAACCACACGACCAGTATATTCAGCGGCTGGTGACGGCGGTTTCCGCCCATCGGAATGTAGACGTAATCCCGGAAGAAGCTGCCCAGCGAGATGTGCCATCTCCGCCAGAATTCCGTAATGGTGCGGGTCACGTATGGGTAATTGAAGTTCTCGTCAAAGTGGAATCCCATGCAGCGCCCCATGCCGATAGCCATGTCGGAATAGCCGGAAAAATCGAAGTAGATCTGCATGGTGTACGCCAGAATGCCTATCCAGGCTCCGCCGGTGGAAAGCGAAGCGAAGTCTCCGTCGAGGAACGCAGCCGAAAGCTCCCCGAGCTGATTTGCGAGAATTACCTTTTTTCCAAGTCCGACAAGAAACCTGAATGAGCCTTCGGCGAGGTCGTGCATTGAGATGCTGCGGCGGTTTATTTCCGCGGAAATAGTGGAGTACCTGACGATAGGCCCGGCTATAAGCTGCGGGAACATTGAGATATAAAGCAGCAGCGAGAAGAAGTCTTTCTGCGCCCGGACCTGACCTCGGTAAACATCTATAATGTATGAGATCGACTGGAATGTAAAAAAGCTGATACCGATAGGAAGCGCGATACCGGGCTTTGGCATCGGGACGCCTACGGCATTGAGCGTTTCCGCCAGGAAGTCCGCATATTTGAACACCGCGATGATACCTATATTAAGGATAAGTCCGACGATCAGCGCGGATTTTGATTTGTGCCTTCCGCCGTCGATGAACACGCCGACCACGTAGTTCATGAACACGCTGACGATCATCAGCGCGACGTATATCGGCTCTCCCCAGGCGTAGAAAATCAGCGAGAAAATGATGAGCACCGCATTAGAATACGGGCATTCGCAGCGTATCCGGGGCTGACCGTACTCCCGAAGCCTCCTCATTCTGGAGTGATCGCCGCACCGCCCCAGCGCGTAGCATATCGCCGCCGCTGGCAGGAATACATATATGAAAAACAAGTCTGAAAAGACCATGAAGCCCTCCGTTTATCTGTCTGTAAGGCACGGGCTGAATCCCCGCGCATTCCCCATTTATATCCATTATAATTATAACACTGCTAAAATAGTATGTCAATAGGCGGAGAAAAATAAAACACGAAGTCGTTCAGGTTTACAAACCGGGGAAAATGTGATATAATTATTTTGATATTTAAAATTTACGGAGGACAACATGGATCCAAGAAAACATTTCAGCGCACTCAACATAATACACAAGATAATCAGGGAGCGCATCCAGCCCGGCGACTTATGCATAGACGCCACCGCAGGCAGGGGCAACGACGCTCTTTTCCTTGCCGAGCTTGTCGGCGAGACCGGGCATGTCACCGCGTTTGACATACAGCAGGACGCGGTAGACAGCACGAAAAAGCTACTTGAGGAGCACGGCATGACCTCCCGTACGGACGTGCTCTTAAAGAGCCACAGCGAGATGGACGAGGTATTCGAGGAAGGCACTGTATCCTGCATTACGTTCAATTTCGGGTGGCTTCCCAAGGGCGACCACAACATATTTACGAACAAATCCACCAGCATTCCGGCGATCGAAAAGGGGCTGAAGCTCCTGAAAAGCGGCGGCATGATGACTCTCATAATCTACTACGGCAGGGAGACCGGATTTGAAGAGCGCGACGCGCTGCTTGAGTACCTCCCTACCATCGACAGCAGCCGTTTCACCGTTATTGAGATGCCCTTCGTGAACCGTCCCAACTGCCCGCCGATTCCTATAATCATACTAAAGGATATGTAATTCGCCAAATATTGACATATCACCTGATATGTGCTATAATAAAACGCAGGCGTTTTATTATAAATCAAAATGCCTCGCGCATACGTTCACCTTCGGCGAACTCCGCGCATATCGGCAAATTATGCCACAGCCTGGCGGCTATGGCATAATGAAAACGCAGGCGTTTTATTATAAATCAAAATGCCTTGCGCATACGTTCACCTTCGGCGAACTCTATTCATATTGTCAAATTATAACATATCATTAAGGATATGCTATAATAAATACAACAAGTGATTTGGCCTGGTACATTGGAAAAGGAGATATTATGTTTTGTATGAACTGCGGTGCTCAGCTTTCTGACACCGCCAAATTCTGCGGAAGCTGCGGCACAAAGGTCGAGCTTCCCGACTTGGGCGTCCCGGCCGCCGCAGCTGCGTCAGTTCCGGCGAACAACTCAGCGCCTGCTGAGACCGCTCAGCCTGCACAGTCAGCACAGCCCTCTCAGACGGCACAGACTATTAATCTCTCGAAGCAGGCTTCACCGGCGCAGACCTCAGGAATTCCGGCAATGAGTGCCGTTTCCGCGCAGACTGCTCCGACTGTGCCTACTGCCCCGACCGCTCCTGCGGCTCCCTCGTTTATCCCGAACGAGGTCAGCTCGAGCTCCGGCAGCTTTGGAAGCGACTTTGCCCAGCGTTCCGACCGTCAATCCGCAGTATCCTCGCAGAATTCTCAGGCTCAGCCTACCCAACCTGCCACCCCTGACCAGCCCGGTCAGCCGGTGGCGTACGCGCAGCCCATGCAGCAGTTCAATGCGGCTCAGAGCGCGCAGGATATTCAGCCGATGAGATATTCCGCAGAGGTTCCTCCGGCGGCTCCTGCAGTTCAGCCCGTCAGAAAAAAGAACCGGATGATACCAGGTCTGTGTATTGCTGCGGGTGCTGTCGTTGTGCTCGGCGGTGCGGGAGCGGCGTTCTGCCACTTCAACAAGCCGCTGGTTTCAAAGCTCATCATGGGCGACGCAGGCTACGCGCACTCCGTGACGATGAACGCCCTTTCCGGAATCAGCGAGAACAGCGAAGTTATCAGCAACGCGGTTCAGCAGTCGGTCAGCGCGGGACTCTTGGCGGCTCAGTCCGGCGCAGAGCTGAGCGGAAGCGACATCACAGACGGCACGCTCGACGACAGCTTCGGTGTTTTCGACGAGGAGATGATCGGAAAGTCTCTGGAAATGGCGGCATGGCAGATAAACCACGCCACCGGGACACGCGGAGTGACATCTGAGCTTGGCATCAGGGCTGAGTTCGAGCAGGCATTTATAGACGCTCTGATGGCGCAGGAGAACTACTCTGAACAGGAATACGACCAGATCGTAAATATCCTGAACAACATCGACCTCACCCTGTCGTTCTCTGAAAAGGACAGCGGCGGCGCGCTGGAATACGCAGTCGATGTCCGGACGCCGAACGGCTCTCTCGGAAACGCGCAGCTCCGCTACGAGGAGGACGGCACGGCTTCGCTCATATTCCCGGGAATGTCCTCCACTGGATTTTCCACGAAGCTGGCTCCGCACAGCATGAATGAAAACTCGGCCGCGGCTTCCTTTGATTTCGGAAAGTTCTACGGGAACGTAAGCAGCGGTCTGAAGGAAGCATTCAAGAACTTCGAGATAAAATGCGAGAACGGCACCACCGAACTCGGCACGCTGACCTTCTCCGGAATGACCGTGCAGATCGACCTTGACAAGGCAGACCTGTGCAGCATTGCCATGGTAGTGATAGACGCGGCGCGGGGCGACGACAGCCTTATCGCATATCTGAGTTCCCTTGACGATTCTATGACGGAGCAGGAAATCGCCGACGCATTCAACGACCTTGCGAAGCAGGTCGGGGAGTTCCGCACAGACAGCAGCCAGGCGTCCGCGCAGATTAAGTATTACATCAACAGCGACAACACGCTTGCAGGCGCGGATTTCACTGTTTACGGCTCCGGAGATAACACCGCTCAGTTCCGCTTCCTGACAGCCGGAAACGAGACTCAGATGAACGCTTCCGAGAACGGCGACATGCTGTTCCAGGCTCGTGTGCTCAGCGAAAGCGCGACCTCCGGCAGTGTGACCGCCACCGTCACCAACACTACATACGACGGTCAGAAGGAGGACATCAGCTTCCAGGTTGACTACCGCGACCTCGGCACTGCAAACGTGTTCGGGCTTCCTGTGACCACCGGAACGTTCACGATGAACATTTCCGCTGAGGACACACGGAAGTTCCTTGAGGATGAGATGGATATGCCGTCTGAGATGGCTGGCAGCGCGGGAAGCTCCGAGCTTTCACTTACCATCGCGCCTAAAGGAAAGGGCGTTGGCTGCACCGTCGAAATGAACGCCCAGAACATCGGCGGGCTGACTTACTACATCAGCGTTGATGAGGCTTCCGGGGAGATCGCTCCCAAGCCCGGCAGCGAGTACAAGCTGCTGGATATCGAAAACGCTTCCAGCGATGAGATCAGTGCGCTGGGCGAGGATATCACAAAGTATTACTCCGAGCTTTCCCTGAAGGATCCGCTTGTCAATGCGGTTTATTCTCTGGCCGACGCTTCCGGGAGCTCAAATGGCGATTACGATGATTCATTCAGCTGGGATGACGATGATTCATTAGGCTGGGATGACGATGATTCATTCGACTGGGATGACGAACAGGACTACAACGGCGGCAGCTCTGACTGGGACGACAGCGACTGGAACTTTGAGCAGGAAACTCCCGGCGAGATAACGGAAGCCGACATAATCTCCGCGAACACCACCGCACAGCGCATGAGACAGAACTGCATGTCGTTCCTTACGTTGATGGGTGCCATGCAGGCGGCTCCGGACTGCGGCTCTGCCGAGGTGATACTCTTTGTTTCCGACGGCGAGTGGGCGTCTTACGTGTCTTCTTACAGCGACAGTGATTTTTCGAGATTCCAGGACGAATCCGGCTGGACCGACGGCAAGGAGCACTGGGGCATGGAATGGTACGACGATGACGACCAGTTAATGTACGCCCCCGACGAGAACAACCTGACCGCTTACGCGGCAAAGGTAATGCCTGACGTAAAGGAAGGTATTTTCATCTTGTACATTCAGGACGGCAACGTCCTGGGTTCAGTATTCGTGAATGATTACAGCGCATTCAGCGTGCCCATGTCAAGGCACTTCCAGAGCGGAAGCTGGAATTTCGACGGCTCTGACAGAGCAGGAGTGGCAAACGGCTACGTTGTCGGAACTTCGCCGACGCTCGCGCTTGACTCTGACGCGGACTGATTATTTTAATAGAGATAACTCCCCGGGGCTGTTCAGTTCCGGGGAGTTTTATCGGAGCGTTAAAGGAATGCAGACAGCATTCGCAGGTGTTGAACCACGAACGCAGAGCCGTGCGGCCATGAGTCTGAATACCGAACCGTGTAAATGCCAATAATACC
>ULQE01011146.1_pt1 | contig 11015 bp, 11 predicted proteins | sample 1954171 | NCBI WGS metagenome assembly ULQE01 (sample SAMEA4835647, study PRJEB28245) | human gut metagenome | biome: gut microbiome; material: fecal sample | place: Denmark | collected 2008
TATAATAGGAGAGAAGGAGTAAATATGTCTTTTTCATCGGAAGTAAAACAAGAGTTAAGTTCAATAAATACATATTCAAAATCTAATTTGATAGAAGCTGAATTAATAGGATATTTAATGTCAGCGAATATAAAAGAAGAAAATGAGAAAATTGAATTTATTACAGAAAATGAATTTAATATTGAGAGAATTTATAAAATTTTGTTTAAATTGAAAATAGAATATGAGCCTGAAACAAGAAGAAAAACTTTTGTTGCAAAGATTAATAAACCAAATTTGAGAAACATTGAAAATTTAGAAACTGAAGAAGAGAAAAAAGCATTGATAAGAGGAATTTTTCTAGGAAGCGGATCAATAAATGACCCTACGAAAAAGTATCACTTAGAAATTTTATCGAAGAATAAAGATGTTGCTCAATATATTCAAAATATATTAAAAAGCTTTAATATAAAAGCAAAAATTCTTGAGATGAATAATACAATTTATATAAAAGAAGGCGAAGAAATTTCAAAATTCTTGGCTTTCATAGGTGCTCAAAAAGCAGTTTTAAAATATGAAGAAATTCGAGTTATGAGAGAAATCCGAAATAACGTTAATAGACAAGTAAATTGTGAAACAGCAAATTTGAATAAAACAATCAGTGCTTCAGTAATGCAAATAGAAGCAATAAATTATTTGAAGAAAGTAAAGAAATATGAAGAATTACCTACAGGCTTGCAGGAGATAGCTGAGCTAAGATTGGAATATCCAGAAATGAGTTTAAAAGATTTAGGAAGTTTATTAGAAAAAACTTTAGGAAAATCAGGAGTAAATCATAGATTAAAGAAAATTATAGAAATTGCTGATGAAGCAAAGAAGGAGAACGAATGAAAGAAATAGGATTATATATTCACATTCCATATTGCAAAAGAAAATGTTTTTATTGTGATTTTATTTCTTTTTCAGGGAAAGAAGATACAATAAAAGAATACGTAGAAGCAATAAAAAAAGATATATCAGATTGTAAATACACAGGATTTAATATAGGTACAATTTACATAGGTGGTGGTACACCATCACTTATTGACCCACAGTATATTTCAGAAATAATTGCAAAGGTAAGAGAAAAATTTATAGTAACTCAAAATGCAGAAATAACAATAGAAGTGAATCCAGGAACAGTAACGAGAGAGAAATTGATGGATTATAAAAAGGCTGGAATAAATAGATTAAGCATAGGTTTGCAATCAACTGATAATGATACATTAAAACGAATTGGAAGAATACATTCTTATGAGGACTTTGTAGAAACATATGATATGGCAAGAGAAATAGGATTTGATAATATTAATGTTGATTTCATGATAGCACTTCCAGGAGAGGATGAATGGAGCGTTGCAATACAAATAAGTGAAATAATTAATTTGAAACCAGAACATATTTCATGCTATTCATTAATTTTAGAAGATGGCACAAGACTAAAAGAAATGGTAGATTCAGGAGAAGTAGAATTACCAACTGATGAAGAGGAAAGAAAAATGTATTGGAAAATGAAAGAATTGCTAGAGGAAAACGGATATGAACATTATGAAATATCAAATTTTTCAATGCCAGGACATAGATCAAGACACAATATGGATTGTTGGTCTCAAAAGGAATACCTTGGATTCGGAACAGCAGCACATAGCTATTTCGGCGGAAGAAGATTTTCTAATAAGAAAACAATTGAAGAATATATAGAAAATTACAGTGAAAAAGAAATTGAAGAAGACCAAACAGAAGAAGATATGAAAAAAGAATACATGATGCTAGGACTAAGAAAAATAGAAGGAGTATCAATATCTAAATTTGAACAAAAATTTCAAATTAATCCATTATTCTATTTTAGGTTTGAAATAAGCAAATTAGTAGACGAAGACCTAATAGAAATTGATTTAGATAGTATAAGATTAACCAAAAAAGGATTAGATTTAGCTAATCTTGTTTGGGAAGAGTTTGTGTAAGAAATATATAATAGAAAAAGAGCCATGCTTTTGTAGCATGGCTCTCGTCGTGATTACAGATAATCGCGAACCAAGATAGCATTTTCAATCAGTTTGGTAAGTGCTTTGTAGATTGGAGCTGTCTCATGATTTAACCTTGCGTCATCTTTGGGTAATAATTCGCAGGAAATCAAAAAACCAAAAGAGACAACAGGATATGAGATGTTTTCCGGAAGAACTTTGGCGTATTCATCATTCAGTCTGCTGACATATTCTTCACGGAAGATAATTGCTGGAAACTTCTTGACAACCAACTGCTTTACAGCCTTGATGTTAAGAAAACCGGTAGATACATTGCCATAGTCTACACCTGAATCATCGAGCTCCAAACATTTAAGAATCAAATTGATGCAAACATCACGACCGCATTCTTTGATTTCTCCGTTTGGTGCAAATACCTTTGAGTAACATTCAAGAAAATCGTTTTCCCGTTTCATAGTGATACCTCCTATTTAAAAAAGCTTTTACAACGGGTGTCTAAAGGTTCATTAATATGAGTCTTTGTAGGGATATTATACACGCATCAACTAAATTTGTAAATAATTTTAAGTAAATTAGCAAATACTATTGACAATTGCTAAAAATAGGTATAATATATATAAAGAATTTAGCAAAGGCATATAAAGAGTGCTAAAAATAAAAGAGGTAGTAAAATGGTTGAAAATCTTGATAATAGAAAAAAAAGAATACTTCAAGCAATCATAGAAGAATACATTGATACTGCAGAGCCTGTAAGCTCAGGAAACTTAGTAAAAGAATTGAACTGCAGTAGTGCTACAATAAGAAATGAAATGGCTGAATTAGAAAAGGTAGGATTCATTGAAAAACCATATACATCAGCCGGAAGAATACCATCTCAAAAAGGATATAGATATTATATAGATGAATTATTAAGAGATGATAAATTAACTAAAAAAGAAATGCAATATATAAAAAATAAACTAGAAACAACAGTAAACGATTTAGAAGATTTAACCAAAATAGCAACAACAACTTTATCAGAATTAACACATTATACAACAATTGCTATAGGACCTAAAATAGAAAAACATACAATATTAGATGTTAAATTCGTATTATTAGGAAGCAGAGTTATGATGGCAATAATCCTAACAGACTCTGGAATAATTCGTGAGGCAATTATAAAATTTGATGAAGATGTTACAGAAGAACAAATTAAAAACTTGAATACAATATTTGCAAATCACATGGTTGGAAAACCAATAGAAGAAATTGGTGGAAATGTTGAAGAATTTATATCCGCACAAATGAATAGTAGTATAGCAGTTATAAAGAAAATAATAGAAGAAATAGATAAATTATTTAAAGAAAGCGAAGAAGTTTATTTAGAAGGAACAAACAAATCATTTGACTTACCAGAATTTCAAAAAGCAGATTTAGCTAAAAACTTCATGAACGTCTTAGATGCCAAAGATTTAGTATCAGAAGTACTAAATACAGGAATAGCAGAAGACATTAATGTTTATATAGGAAATGAATTACATGATGAAAAATTAAAAGATTTTAGCGTAGTAACATTTAATCATTTGCTAGGCGATAAAGATATAGGAACAATAGGAATAATTGGTCCAACAAGGATGGACTATTCAAAAGTTATTTCTATAATGAAATATATAAGCAAAAAAATAAAAGAAGACTATGAAGATGACAATAAAAATTAATTAAGAAAGAAGGGAAAAAGATGGCAGAAAAAGAAAAGAACACAAAAGACGAGAACGAAGTTAAGACAGAAAATGTTGAAAAAGAAACAGAAGTTATTGAGAATGACATTGAAAAAGAATTAGACGAACTTAATGATAGATACAAGCGTTTATTTGCTGAATTTGAAAACTACAAAAAAAGAAACATGAAAGAAAGAGAATCTTTAAGAAATATGCTTACATCAGACATAATGATGAGCATATTACCAATAATAGATAATCTTGAAAAAGCAATAAGCACTGGAACTAAGGATAAAGCATATGAAGAAGGAATAAAATTAGTGTTAAAACAATTAAAAGATGTTTTAGCATATAATGGAGTTAAAGAAATTGAAACAGTAGGAAAAGAATTTGATCCAGAACTTCATGAAGCTGTAAGCCATGTAACAGACGAAAAGCTTGGTAAGAACATTATAAAAGAAGAATTCAGAAAAGGCTATATCATAGGAACTAAAGTAATTAGACATTCTATGGTTATAGTTGCAAATTAGTTTTTAATTTTAAAAATATAAATTGTACAAAAGAACAAATTTAAGATAGATGAAATAAGGAGGAATAAGAATATGTCAAAAATTATAGGTATTGACTTAGGAACAACAAACTCATGTGTAGCCGTAATGGAAGGTGGAGAAGCAGTTGTAATTCCAAACCCAGAAGGAAATAGAACAACTCCATCAGTAGTTGCATTTTCACAAAATGGTGAAAGACTAGTTGGACAAATTGCAAAACGTCAAGCAGTAACAAACCCAGATCATACAGTAATCTCAATAAAAAGAGATATGGGTACAGATAAAAAGGTAAAAATCGAAGGTGATGAATTTACACCTCAAGAAATATCAGCAATGATATTACAAAAATTAAAATCAGATGCTGAAAATTATTTAGGAACAGAAGTAAAACAAGCAGTTATTACAGTTCCTGCATACTTCAGTGATAGCCAAAGACAAGCGACAAAAGATGCTGGTAAAATAGCTGGACTAGAAGTTTTAAGAATTATAAACGAACCAACAGCTGCAGCACTTGCATTTGGTATGGATAAAGCTGATAAAGATCAAAAAATAATGGTATATGATTTAGGTGGAGGTACCTTTGATGTTTCTATCCTAGACATAGGTGATGGTGTATTTGAAGTTTTAGCTACAAGTGGAAATAACAGACTTGGTGGAGATGACTTTGATGAAAAAATTATTGAATATTTAGTTGCAGAATTCAAAAAAGCAAATGGAATTGATTTAAGTACAGATAAAATGGCAATGCAAAGATTAAAAGAAGCGGCTGAAAAAGCTAAAATAGAATTATCAGGAATGGGACAAACACAAATTAACTTACCATTCATAACAGCAGACAGCACAGGACCAAAACACTTAGATATAACATTAACAAGAGCTAAATTCGAAGACTTAATCAGAGAATTGGTTGATTCAACAAAAGGACCTGTTAACCAAGCATTAAAAGATGCTGGAATCACATCTAATGATCTTGACCAAGTATTATTAGTTGGTGGATCTACAAGAGTTCCATTAGTACAAGAAACAGTTAAGAAAATAACAGGTAAAGAACCAAATAAAGGTATAAACCCAGACGAATGTGTTGCTTTAGGTGCAGCTATTCAAGGTGGTGTATTATCAGGAGATGTTAAAGACTTAGTATTACTTGATGTAACACCATTATCATTAGGTATTGAAACATATGGTGGAGTATTTACAAAATTAATTGAAAGAAACACAACAATACCAACAAAGAAATCACAAATATTCTCTACAGCTGCTGATGGTCAAACAAGTGTTGAGGTTCACGTATTACAAGGTGAAAGAGAAATGGCAGCATATAACAAAACATTAGGAAGATTCCAATTAACAGGAATTCCACCAGCACCAAGAGGAGTACCACAAATCGAAGTTACATTTGATATAGATGCAAACGGTATAGTTCACGTATCAGCAAAAGATACAGCAACAGGAAATGAACAGAAAGTATCAATTACAGCAAGCACAAACTTAACCGAAGAAGATATCAACAGAGCTGTAAGAGATGCAGAAGAACATGCATCAGAAGATAAAAAGAGAAAAGAAGAAGTTGAAGTTAAGAACAATGCAGAAAGCTTAATTTACAATAGCCAAAAAACATTAGATGAATTAGGAGATAAAGTAAGCAGCGAAGAAAAAGCAAAAGTTCAAACAGAAATTGATAACTTAAAGAAAAAAGTAGAAGGAAACAACATAGAAGAAATTAAAGAAGGAACAGACAAATTAACAAAAGTATTCTATGAAATTTCTGAAAAACTATACAAAGCTAATGGAGCAAATGCAGGAGCAGCAGAAGGTCAAACAGCTGGAGCTGAAGAAGCAAAAGAAGGCGAAGTATATGATGCTGACTACAAAGTAGAAGACGAAAACAAAGATGACAACAAATAAAAAATTCAAATTAGTTTGGGGCGCAAGAATCATACGCCCCAAACTTTTATACATGAATATTTGAAAGATAAAAGTAAAACTTAAAGTTTTTATAATAGAATGTAATTACTGTAAGTTATGCAATGGAGGGAGAAATGAGCGACAATACATCTAAAAGAGATTACTATGAAGTACTTGGCGTAGAAAAAAATGCTACTGACGAAGAACTAAAAAAAGCATATAGAAAACTAGCAAAGAAATATCACCCAGATGCAAACCCAGATAATAAAAAAGAAGCAGAGGCTAAATTCAAAGAAGTTAGCGAAGCATATGAAGTGTTATCGGATAAACAAAAAAGACAAATGTATGATCAATTTGGATTTAATGGACCACAAGGATTCGGAGGACAGAACGGAGGAGGATACTACTCATATGGTTCTGGATTTGATGGATTTAGTGGATTCTCTGGATTTGAAGACTTTGGCTTTGGAAGTTTTGGAGATATTTTCTCAGCAGCATTTGGAGGAGGAACAAGAAGAAAATCTGGACCAAGAAAAGGTGCTGATTTAAAAGTAAATTTAGATATTACATTTGAAGAATCATATCTTGGAGTAGAGAAAACAATTGTAATTAGCAGAAATAAAGAGTGCTCAAACTGCCATGGAACAGGTGCAAAACCTGGAACAAATCCTCAAACATGCCAAGTATGTAATGGTACAGGAAAAATAAAACAAGTAGTAACAACACCATTTGGACAAATGTCAACACAAAAAGTTTGTTCAAATTGTGGTGGTGAAGGAAAAATAATAAAAGAACCTTGCAGTGAATGTAGAGGAAAAGGAATAGTACGCGAATCTGCAAGAATAAAAGTTAAAATACCAGCAGGAATTGATGATGGTCAAACAGTTGTATTACGTGGTGAAGGAGAACCAGGAACTAAGAATGGACCTAAAGGAGATTTATATATAAATGTTCATGTAAAAAAACATAGCATATATTCAAGAAAAGCAGACCATGTATTATGTGATATTCCAATCACATTTACAGGTGCAACTTTAGGAACAGAAATAGAAATTCCTATGGTAGACGGAACTAAAGAGAAATACAAGATTCCAGAAGGAACACAAACAGGCTCAAAATTCGTATTAAGAGGAAAAGGATTTAAGAGCGTAAATGGAAACTGGAGAGGAGATTTTGTATTTACAGTACATGTTCAAGTTCCAAAGAAGTTAACTGCTGAACAAAGAGAATTAATCTCAAAATTAGCGTTAACTATGAATGAACAACCACCAATAAAAAAACGTGGAATATTCGGATAAAAGAACAAAAGACTTTTTGCTATATTTAGCAAGAAGTCTTTTTTATTTGAAATGAAAATCATTCAAATTTCTTATTATAATAATTTAGAAAAAATCATAATATAAATATTTTGATTTTTTTAGCTATGTTCGTGTATAATAAATACGAAGAAAGGATGATGAGTATGGATAAATTTATGAGGCAAGCAAGAGATATGGCAAGAGATGGCGCAAACAGAAACGATGGAGGACCATTTGGTGCTGTAATAATAGACAAAGATGGAAATATAATAGCAAAAGGAAATAATAAAGTAATAGTTTCACATGATCCAACAGCACATGCAGAAATTGTAGCGATAAGAGAAGCATCAAAAAAATTAAATACACATGATTTATCAGATTGTATTTTATATACATCATGTGAACCATGCCCAATGTGTTTATCAGCAATAATTTGGGCAAACATAAAAAAAGTATATTATGCATGTACAAGAAAAGATGCAGCAAGCATAGGATTTAGAGATGACATGATATATGAATACTTAAAAGGAAACAACAACAACGTAATTGAGTTAAAAGAAATAGATAGAGAAGAGTGCAAATCTTTATTTGAAGAATATAAGGCAAAGAATAAAGAAATATATTAAATTAAGGATAAAACGAGAACATGAGCATAGAGAATAAGTTGTTACGTAAAACTTAAAGATTCACTTTCTTATTAAATAAAAATGCCATATAGTAAGATATAATAATAAAGGAAAAAATCAAGTTATGAAGATATCTAAAGAAAAAAATGATGCACCAATTTATATATATTTGCAACATTTTACGAAAAATAAAATTAAAATATTGGAAGATGAGAATGGTAATACATATGCATTTTGGCGTTCGAAAAATTTATTAGTAAAAATAAAAGAAGATTCAGAAATAGATGAATTAATTTTGAATTTACAATTAAATAAAAATAATGAAGAGATGCCACAAGTGTCTATAAAGCAAGGTCAGGATATAAGAGCCGATTTTTATAGTGAAGATATTGATAAGAAATATAATTTACTTTTTGAACAAAAAGATAGCGAGTTTAGTGATAAAATAAGTAAAATATATGGTGGTTATATAAAACCACCGCTAAGAGTAGCTTTAAATAGTTTAAAATTCTTAAATGAAAAAGCTGTAACAAAGGAAACCGCAAAAGAATATTTAGAATTAGCTATAAATAAAACTAAAATGTTACAGCAAAGAAGAGGACGTCCTACTTCTGAGTATAGTTTTCCTGGAGAAAATGTTGAGGAAGAAATTTTGGATGAATTTGCATCTTTAATAGAACAAATGCAAAATCCAATTTTGAAATTTCAAATATGTGAATTAGAAGATTTGGAATATGATGGGAAAAAACATTTATCAAGTGTAGATGTAACTAATAAATTAATAGATAATAATACAAAATTTGATGAAATCAGTAGTAAACAGTTACTTGATATTAGTAGTCTTTCTGAGGAAGTTCAAATTATTTTAATGAAAAATCTTTATGAAAAAGAAGCTGAAGTTACGCAAGAAGAAAAAATGGCAATAAGAGATTATCAAAGTCTTGAATATGATGCATTTAAAGCATTAATGAATAATTCAAAAGAAAAATATTTAGAGAATTATTTACAAAAATTAATGAGTGGTAATATCAAAAGAATGACAATAGATAGAACTGTTAAAGATATCTATACTTTAATAGATACATTTGATAAATTTTCTAATCGTAAAAGAGATTTATTGATTTCGAGAGTCGGTACAGAAACTATAAGTGATAATGGCACAGTAGAACTTAATAGTTTTAGTTCCTTTGCAACAAACCTAGGAACGAATACAATGGAAAATAAAGATGCAAAAATATTTAAGACAATTTTAGATAAGGAATCTCCATCAATTCCTATAACTTTTCTTGCTGAAAGAAAGGACTGGGCGACATATAAAGAATGTGAAGTGCTACTTCCACCAGCAAGTTATACAGCTAAAGAATGTGATGGGAATATCAGGTTAGAAAGACAGGCTGTAAAAACAAAAGATATTCCAACTACTATAAGGAGTCAATTATCAATAATGGAATTAAAAGTACAAGAAATGATAGCGAAAAGGGGAGAGTCAAATGATAAGTTAGATGAAATATTAAAAACAATAAAAATTAGTAGAGAATTCATGGAGTCAAGAGAAGGTCCAATAAAACGTATGGATGAAAATAGTTTAAAAATAAAAGATGAGAATGATAAATCAATTCTTTCTAAAAATGAAATTATTTCGATTGCAAAGGAAACAACAGTTGTTTTAGAAAATGGAAATGCTTCAAAAGATTTTTCAATACTAGAAAAAGAAAAACAAATAAATAGAGGAAATGAACAAATTCGTTAATAAAGAGGAATGAATTATGACAAAAGAAAAAGAAGAGTTATATAAAAAAGCTCATGTTGAATTATATGAAGTTATAAAAAAATTACCAAAAGAAGAAAAAGAGAAAATTCCAGAAGTTTTCTTAAACAATTTAAAAAATGATATGGATGATAAATATATTTTTAAGTATGATGATTCAAAAACATTAATTGAACAAAACTTAATGGATGAAACGAAAGCTTTGTTAGTACAAATGTATATTAAATATATGGCACAAGAGAAAGATACGGAATTGTGGAAAAAATATAATAGGATTTGCTCAAATGAGATTGAGGAGAAAAAAAGAGCAAAATTTAATCCAGACAATCTATTTAAAGAACAAATCAAAAAAGAAAAAAATAATATAGAAAAAGTTCAATTGACTGAAATAAAAGAAGCAAAGTGGTATAAGAAAATATTTAATAAAATAGTAGAGATAATAAAAAGAAAAAAGTAAAAAATATATAGAGAAAAAAGAGTCACGGAAAATATTCCGTGACTCTTTAAACTAGATGTTGTACACAAACAGATTGCAATCTTTTGATGCATAACTAGTATCCATTTCGGAACCAAGTTTTGCCTGAACAGCTATGCTTGCGTGATTGGTTTTGCGAACTTCAAACTTAAATTTGATATATTCGTGGGCCAATTCAACAGCAAGTTTTTTAATACCTCTGTAGGCATAGTTGTTTCCACGGTATTTCCGTCCAACAAAGTAATGGACAACAGCGCCATCGACGTCACCATCATCATTAAAGTCGTCATTTACATCGAAAACCGCAACCAAGCGATTTGACTTTGTAAACAAACCGTAAACAGCTTCGTTATGGGAAGTATAAGAGACAATTTTCTTTTTCGCTTCATCGATACTATTTACCACAAAAAAATTGGTGAAACGCTTCATTTCAGAATCTTCTTGCGCAATCTGGAAGTATGCGTTAGCATCTTTAGATGTCAGTGCCCGAATGGTAAGACCATCCTTGTTGCTTTTTGTTTTTTTCATGAAAAAAACCTCCTAATGTATTTAATTACTTATAATAATAGCACAAAGAAGACCAAAAAACAAGAAAAAATGTTGACATAAAAACCAAATGATGCGATAATAAAAAAAGATTAAAAAAGGAGGGTATATATGGAAAAAATAAAAAATAATTTAATAAAATATAA
>ULQE01037389.1_pt1 | contig 11008 bp, 8 predicted proteins | sample 1954171 | NCBI WGS metagenome assembly ULQE01 (sample SAMEA4835647, study PRJEB28245) | human gut metagenome | biome: gut microbiome; material: fecal sample | place: Denmark | collected 2008
CATTGCCGTGCTGGACCCCGTAAAGCTGATCGTAGACAACTACCCGGAGGACAAGACCGAGTACTTTGATGTAGCCAACAACCCCAACCGCGAAGCCAACGATACCACCACCCGCAAGGTGGCCTTTACCAAAGAGCTGTGGATCGAGAATGAGGACTTTGCCGAGGTGCCGCCTCCCAAGTTCAAGCGCCTGACCATTGGCGGTGAGGTGCGTCTGATGGGCGCTTACATCGTCAAGTGCACCGGCGTGGAGAAGAATACCGACGGCAGCATTGCCGCCATCCACTGCACCGCCGACCTTGAGACGGGCAACGGCAATCCCGCCGACGGCCGCAAGGTCAAGGGCACCATCCATTGGGTGAGTGCCGCCCATGCCGTGGATGCCGAGGTGCGCCTGTACGACAAGCTGTTCACCGAGGCCAACATGAACGCCATCCCCGAGGGCAGCGATTACAAGGACTACCTGAACCCGGAAAGCGTTGTTGTGTGCAAGGGCTGCAAGCTGGAAGAAAGCCTGAAGGACGCAAAGCCCGGTGAGAAGTTCCAGTTCGTGCGCACTGGCTTCTTTACCCCGGACTCCAAGAACCCCGGCGTTTACAACCGCGTCGTCACCCTGCGCGACAGTTTCAAACCCGCAAAGTAAAAATATATCACGTCAAAAGGGAGCATTTGATCTTTTATGAAGAAACTCACCCGGAATGTTATCATCATGGCTGTTGTCACTGTCATTATGGCGGTTGTGCTCGGCCTGTACATCAAGAACACCGGCACTGTGCCCGCTGCCGACAACGCCGCCAGCCTGACGGATGGCATCTATACGTCCAGCGCTCAGGGCTGCCTGAGTGATGTGACCGTGACCGTGACCGTCACCGGCGGCCGGGTGACCGGTGTGGAGATCGATGCATCCGGCGAGACTCCCGAACTGGGCGGCATCGCTGCTGAAACTCTGGCAGACCAGCTGACCAAGGCCGGTTCCACCAGCGGTGTGGACGCTGTTGCCGGTGCTACCATGACCAGCGACGCTGTGTTCACCGCCATGGACGACTGCCTGAGTCAGGCAGAGTAAAGACCCGAAAGACCGGCATGGTTCACAGCTTTGCCGGTCTTTTTTCTTAAAATACAGCACAAGGAGAGGGAACATTATGGGCGTATTATCCAATCTGGAACCAGCTTCGGTTTTTTATTACTTTGAGGAGATCTGCAGCATTCCGCACACCTCCCACCACGAAAAGGCACTGAGCGACTACTGCGTGCAGTTCGCCAAGGCCCACGGCCTTGCCTGCCGTCAGGACGAGATGGGCAATGTGCTCATCAAGGCACCGGCCACACCCGGATACGAGAAGGAGCCTGGCCTGATCCTGCAGGGCCATCTGGACATGGTGGGCGACAAGACCGCCGACTGCCCGCTGGATCTTGAGAAGGATGCCATCCACCCGGTCGTAGACGGCGGCTATGTGTGCGCCGAGGGCACGACCCTTGGCGGCGACGACGGCATTGCCGTGGCCTATGCGCTGGCTGTTCTGGACGCAAAGGACATTCCCCACCCTGCGCTGGAGGTCGTGCTGACCGTCTGCGAGGAGGTGGGTCTGCTGGGTGCATCGGCCATGGAGCTTTCCGACCTTGAAGGCCGCCTGCTCCTCAACATCGACTCAGAGGAAGAAGGCGTGCTCACCGCAGGCTGTGCGGGCGGACGCCGCGTCGAGTGCCATCTGCCCATCACCCGTGCGGCTGTGACCGGCACCGCCGTGAAGGCGGACATCGCGGGGCTTGCGGGAGGGCACTCCGGCACCGAGATTCACAAAGGCCGCGCCAACGCCATCGCTCTGCTGGGGCGCTACCTGACCCTGCTGTCTGACCACGGTGCAGAGTACGCTGTGCTCACCCTCTCCGGCGGTGCAAAGGAAAACGTCATCCCGAAAGAAAGCAGCGTTACGCTGGTGCTGCCTGCCGGTATCACCGAAGCCGTGCGCGCTGCCGGGGCAGACTTTACCGCGCAGATGAAAGCAGAATTCGGCACTGCTGACCCGGGCATCCGCCTGCAGCTCACCGAGGAGGGCTGCGGCGAATACGATGCACTGGATGCGAACTCCGCCGAGCGTCTGCGCAAAGCCCTGCTGCTGATGCCCTGGGGTGTGCAGAGCATGAGCATGGATGTGCCCGGCCTTGTGGAGACCTCGCTGAACCTCGGCGTGGCCGAGATGAGCGGCACCGAAGCCATCCTGCGGTTTGCCATCCGCAGCTCGGTGCCCTCGGCCAAGGAGCTGCTGAGCTGCAAGGTGCAGTCTCTCACCGAGCTGCTGGGCGGCAGTGTGCGGTTCCACGGTGACTATCCTGCGTGGGTCTATGCCCGCGAAAGCGCCCTGCGCGACCGCTGTGTTGCTGTGTACGAGGCACAGTACGGTGCAAAGCCCCAGATCGTTGCCATTCATGCAGGTCTGGAATGCGGCATCCTCTCCGGCAAGATCGACGGGCTGGACTGCATCTCCTTCGGCCCGAACCTGCTGCACGTCCACACCCCCAACGAGCGCGCCGACATTGCATCGGTGGCCCGTGTGTGGGAATACCTGAAGACTATTCTGGCTTACAAAGCATAACGGCCCAAAACACAAAACGGCACCTGCGGAATTGGCAGGTGCCGTTTTTGCATAACTCCCTCAGGCACGGCTCACGCCGCGCCTGAGGCTCCCTCAATGAGGGAGCCTCAGGCGAAAAGATAAAGTTTTCCGCTTGGCCAAAGCCTCCCTCCTTGAGGGAGGTGGCATTGCGAAGCAATGACGGAAGGAGTTTAGTCCAGATACTTGATCTTGCCCGGCTCAATGCCCTTGATGCCAAGGCCCGGCTCGTTGGAAACAGTGATGTCTTTTTCGTTGAACACTGCACCGCCGAGGATGGGGTCCTCACTGCACAGCACGGGGCCGTCCAGATCCACGCGGGTGATGATCTGCTTTGCGCAGGCCAGATGCACGGCGGCATTCACGCTGATCTTGGCTTCCAGCATACAGCCGATCATGCACTCCACGCCGTACACCTCGGCAGCGGATGCAATCTTGAGGGCGTTGTACAGGCCGCCGCACTTCATCAGCTTGATGTTCACGAGGTCTGCGGCTCCCATCTGCATGATGGTCAGTGCGTCCTGCGGGGAGAACACGCTCTCGTCGGCCAGCACCGGCACATAGGAGCGCTCGGTAACATACTTCAGGCCTTCAAAATCGTGGGCCTTGACCGGCTGCTCCACGAATTCGAGATCAAGGCCCTTCTCCTGCATTCCGTTCAGGATGCGCACGGCTTCCTTGGGGGTCCAGCCCTGATTTGCGTCGATGCGGATGCAGGTCTCCTTGGGCACAGCACCGCGGATGGCGCTCAGGCGTGCAATATCCTTTTCCGGCTCCTTGCCCACCTTGACCTTCAGGCAGTCGTAGCCGCGGTCGATGGCGTTCAGGGCATCGCGCACCATCTCTTCGGGGTCGTTGACGCTGATGGTGATGTCGGTGACGATGGACTTCTTTGCGCCGCCCATCAGCTTGTACACAGGGATTTTGTACAGCTGGCCGTACAGATCCCACAGGGCCATATCCACAGCAGCCTTGGCGCTGGTGTTCTTCTGGATGCAGGCATTCAGTGCGATCATCAGGTCTTCAAAGTCGTCCACATCGCGGCCGATGATGGTCTTTGCGATATGGTCGCGGATAGCACCGATGATGGCACCGGTGGTGTCGCCGGTGATCACACCGGTGGGAGGTGCCTCACCATAACCCACAGCGCCGGTGTCGGTGTGGATCTCTACGATCACATCCTCCACGCTGCTGACCGAGCGCAGAGCCGTCTTAAAAGGCACGCGCAGCGGCACAGAGATCAGACCGAGACGTACTTCCGTGATTTTCATGCAAAAACCTACCCCTTTCGATAAAAAAATATTGCCAGATTATGAAATCTATGGTAGTATTGTATACGAAATTGTCGATATTGTAAAGACAATTGTCCGCAAAAAATTGCACAAAAAGAAAGGGGATTGGGTTCATGATCACAAACGGTTTCACCTACATCGCCGTGCTGGTGTTCATTGCCGCACTGCTGGTGTGGCTGCAACGCTACACGAAGTCGAAATTCTTCGACTATGCACCACCTATCGTTCTGCTGTACCTCATTACCATGATTCTCTGCACGCTGGGTGCATGGGACATGGAGGCCACCAAGCCTGCCTACTCCGTGCTGAAAAACAACCTGCTGTATGCAATGATCTTCCTGATGCTGCTGCGCTGCGACATCCGCAAGATCATCAAGCTGGGTCCCAAGATGCTGGGCGGCTTCTTTGCCGCTTCCGTCTCCATCTCGCTGGCCTTCATTGCCACCTTCGCCATCATGAAGGGGCCCCTTGGCTCCGAAGCATGGAAGGCACTGGGCGCTCTGTGCGGCAGCTGGATGGGCGGCTCCGGCAACATGGTCGCCGTGCAGGCTGCGCTGGACATCGGCGAAGCTGACATGGCCTACGCACTGGTGGTGGACTCCATTGACTACTCCATCTGGGTCATGTTCCTGCTGTGGGCCATCAACCTTGCTCCCAAGTTCAACAAGTGGGTCAAGGCCGACACCACCACGCTGGACGAAGTGTCCCGCCGTCTGGAAGAGGACGCAAAGGGCAACGAGGATAAGGCCAGCTTTGTCAACCTGATCTTCCTGCTGGGTCTGGCTCTGGTGATCTCCGCCTTCGGTCAGGATATCGGCGCAGCCCTGAACAGCGCAATGCCCTTCCTAGACAAGGCCACCTGGACCGTCCTGCTCATCACGTTGTCCGGCCTGATCGGCGCTGTCACCCCCGTGGGCCGCATGGCAGGCAGCACCGAGCTGTCCAACCTGCTGCTGTACTCCGTGGTGGCATTGCTTGCCTCCCGCGCAAGCTTCCTGGAGCTGACCGATGCACCCGCATGGATCCTGGCAGGCTTTATGATCCTGGCCATCCACGGCATCATTCTGGTGCTGCTGGCAAAGATCTTCCATCTGGATATGTTCACCTGCGGTGTTGCATCTCTGGCAAACATCGGCGGTTCCGCATCCGCTCCCATTCTGGCTGGTGCCTACAGCGGCGCTCTGGTGCCCGTTGGTGTTCTGATGGCTCTGATGGGCTACGTCATTGGCACGGCAGGCGGCCTGATCACCGCAAATATCATGTCTCTGCTGGCATAACAAATACTGCAAAAAAGGGGCTGTTGCATGTGCAACAGCCCCTTTTCTTATACGATTTTTTGCTTAGCCGCCCAGATATGCGCTGCGCACGCGCTCGTTGGTCAGCAGTTCGGCACCGGTGCCCTCCATGACTACACGGCCCGTCTCAAGGACGTAGGCACGGTCTGCCACGGAAAGAGCCATCTGTGCGTTCTGCTCTACCAGCAGGATGGTCATGCCTTCCTTGTGCACGTTCTGGATGATGTCGAAGATCTCCTGCACCAGCAGCGGCGAAAGGCCCATGGAAGGCTCGTCCAGCATCAGCATGGAAGCGTTGCTCATCAGTGCACGGCCCATAGCCAGCATCTGCTGCTCGCCGCCGGACATGGTACCGGCCAGCTGCTTGCGGCGCTCCTTCAGGCGGGGGAACAGCTCAAACACCTTTTCCTTGTTGGGTGCAATGGTGGAAGCAGGCTGGGTGTATGCACCCATGTCCAGATTTTCTTCCACGGTCATGTGCAGGAACACATGGCGGCCTTCCGGCACATGGGCAAGGCCCGCTTCCACGATCTTGTGGGCGCGCATGCCCTTGATGCTGCTGCCCTTGTACAGGATGTCGCCGGTCTTGGGCTTCAGCAGGCCGGAAATGGTCTTCAGGGTGGTGGATTTGCCAGCACCGTTGGCACCGATCAGGGTGACGATCTCGCCCTGATCCACCTCGAAGGAGATGTCCTTGACGGCGTGGATGTTGCCGTAATAGACGTTGATGTTATCAACTTTCAGTAACGTATCAGCCATGGCTTAGCCCTCCTTCTTGCCCAGATAGGCTTCGATGACCTGCGGGTTGTTGCGGATCTCATCCGGCGTGCCCTTGGCGATGATGCGGCCGAAGTTCAGCACGGCAATGCCCTCGCAGATGCCCATGACCAGGCTCATGTCATGCTCAATCAGCAGCACGGCGATGTTGAACTCGTCGCGGATGCGGCGGATGGTCTCGGTCAGCTCTGCAGTCTCGGAGGGATTCATACCGGCAGCAGGCTCGTCCAGCAGCAGCAGCTTCGGGCTGGTGGCCAGTGCACGCATGATCTCCAGACGGCGCTGTGCGCCGTAGGGCAGGCTGCCTGCCTGCACATTGGCGAGGTCTGCCATGTGGAAGATATCCAGCAGCTCCAGAGCACGCTCGGTGCACTTCTTCTCTTCCTTCCAGTAGTTGGGCAGGCGGATCAGCGAAGATGCCAGATTGTACTTCATGGACTCGTGCAGGCCCACCTTGATGTTATCGATGACGCTCAGTTCCTTGAACAGGCGGATGTTCTGGAAGGTACGGGCCACGCCCATGCGGTTGACCTGATAGGTCTTTTTGCCGGCGGTGGGCATACCATCGATCAGGATGGAGCCGCGGGTGGGCTGGTAGACGTTGGTCAGCAGGTTGAACACGGTGGTCTTACCGGCACCGTTGGGGCCGATCAGACCGGTGATCTCGTTGCGGCCGATCATCAGGTTGAAGCCATCCACGGCGGTCAGACCGCCGAAGTCGATGCCCAGCTCACGCACGTCCAGAATGGGCTTTTTGTCCTTGTCGCGGTCGGTCAAAAAGCCGCCGGAGGGCACACTGTGCAGCTTAGTCTGGTATTCACTCATGGTCCTTGCCCTCCTTTGCTTTCTTCTGGAACAGTTCGCCGTTCATGATCTTTTCCACAATGCGGCTCATGGAGAAGTCGTAGCTGCCAAGCAGGCCGCCCGGACGGAAAATCATCATGAGGACCAGCACCAGTGAGTAGACTACCATGCGGTAGCTGTCAAAGCTGCGGGTCGCCTCGGGCAGGATGGTAAGCACGGTCGCGGACAGGATAGAGCCCAGCATGGAGCCCATGCCGCCCAGAACCACCATGACCAGAATTTCGATGGACTTCATGAAGCCGAAGGTGGAGGGGTCCAGAACGCCCAGATAGCAGGCGTACAGGCCGCCGGCCAGACCGGCAAAGGCGGCAGAGAATGCAAAGGCCATGACCTTATAATAAGTAGTCTGGATGCCGCAGCTCTCGGCAGCGATCTCGTTATCGCGGATGGCCAGCACGGCACGGCCATGGCGGCTCTTCATCATGGCGTGGATGGCAAAGCAGGTAATGACCACACAGATGAACACATTGGCGAAGTTGGAATACTTGGGGATGTTCTTCAGGCCCTTGGCACCGTAGAACAGCTTGAAGCCCAGCACATCATCGATGTTGTTCAGGGTGATGCGGATGATCTCGCCAAAGCCCAGCGTCAGGATGGCCAGATAATCACCGGTCAGGCGCAGAGCAGGAATGCCGATCAGCACGCCGAACAGGCCCGCCACGATGCAGGCCAGCACCAGACCCACGACAAAAGCGACACCGGAGGGCAGATTGCTGTATTTCGTGAACAGGGCACAGGTGTAAGCACCCACGGCCATGAAACCGGCATGGCCCAGCGGCAGCTGGCCCAGATAACCGGTGGCAACGTTCAGCGAGACAGCCAGAATGATGTTGATGCCCACGGTGAGAAGCACCTTGTTCTGGTAGGTGGACAGCACGTTCTGGGTGAGGAAGGACAGGCCCACGAACAGCAGAGCCACCAGCACGGCGTTCATCAGGTAGCGCACGGGCATTTTGAGCGTTTTGCGTTTGGTATTCATCTTCATGCCCTCCTTACACCTTTTCCTGAACCTTGCGGCCAAGGAAGCCGGTGGGCTTGACCAGCAGCACGATGATCAGGATCGCAAACGTGACGGCATCCTTCCATGCGGAAAGGCCGATGGCGGAAACAAAGCACTCGCACAGGCCGATGGCGATGCCGCCGATCATGGCACCGGGAATGGAGCCGATGCCGCCCAGAACGGCTGCAACGAAGGCCTTCAGGCCCAGCATGGAGCCCATGGTGGGGGTCGCCTGCGGGTAGCTGCAGCAGTACAGCACCGAGCCGATACCGGCCAGTGCGGAGCCCACCGCAAAGGTAAAGGAAATGGTGCTGTTGACGTTAATGCCCATCAGGCGGGCAGCGTCCATATCCTCAGACACGGCACGCATGGCCTTGCCGAGCTTGGTCTTCTGCACAAGGAAGGTGAGCACCAGCATGGACAGCACCGTGACCAGCAGGGTGATGACAGAGGTGAGGCCCAGCGGCACAGAGCCGATGTGGAAGGTCTGGTTGGTGTAGTAGGCCGGAATGACCTTTGCACCGGAACCAAGGATCAGCTCTGCAGTGTACTCCAGGAAGAAGGACACGCCGATTGCCGTAATCAGCAGGGAGATACGGGGTGCGTTGCGCAGCGGGGTGTAGGCGATCTTCTCGATCACAACGCCCAGCAGCGTGCAGGTGATGATGGTGGCGCACACAGCAGTGACCGGGCCAAGGCCCAGCTGATTCATCACGAACCAGGACATGTATGCACCAACCATAATGACATCGCCATGGGCAAAGTTCAGCAGCAGGATGATGCCGTACACCATGCTGTAACCCAGTGCGATCAGTGCATAGATGCTGCCAAGGGACAGGCCGTTGATCAGCTGGCTAAAAAACACTGTCATGGACTGATACTTCCTTTCTTTGCGGCGTTTGCACGCCTTTTGGGGAATGCACTTTTTTACCAAAAAAGCGGAGACAGCCGAGCAAAACCTGTTCCGGCGGTCTCCGCAATGGGTCTTTTATTTCTGAGTGCTGCCTTTATGCCGCACACCGGTGCGCAGAATCAAAGCAGATCAGAACATTTCCTTCAGAACGGGGGTTGCACCGTCGAAGCACAGGATAGCGGTCTGCTTGACGGGGTTGTGGTGCTCATCAAAGGTGAAGGTGCCGGTGATGCCATCGATGGTGCCGCCTGCGATAGCATCGATGACGGCCTGCTTATAGTCGTCATCACCGGCGGTCAGGCCGGCATCCTCAGCAGCCTGAATGCCGTAGACAACGGTCATGGCAGCATCGTAGCCCAGAGGAGCGAAGCCGTTGGGGTACTCCTCACCGTACTCAGCCTTGTAGGCATCCTCAAAGCCGGGGTTGGAGCCCTTTGCGTAGTTTGCGCAGAAGTAGGCATCCTTCAGCTGGTCGGCAGTTGCGTAGCCTTCCAGACCATCCCAGCCGTCGCCGCCCAGGAAGGGAACTGCCAGACCGATGCTCTCAGCCTGAGCCAGGATCTGACCGACTTCCTGATAGTAGTTGGGGCAGAACACCACTTCGGGAGCCTTGCCCAGAATGGTGGTCAGCTGGGTCTTGTAGTCCACATCGCCCTCAGAGTAGGTCTCCTGATCGACGATGGTGCCGCCCAGGCTCTCGAACTCGTTGACGAAGTTCTCTGCCAGACCCTCGTTGTAGTCAGCGCCCTTCTGGAAGATGACGGCTGCCTTGGTGTAGCCCAACCGCTGGTAAGCGTAGTCAGCCATCTTGATGCCCTGGAACGGGTCGGTGAAGGTTGCGCGGAACACATTCTCGTTCACGGTGTCGGTCTCGGCATCGTAGGTGACAGCCTCAGCGGTAGCGGAAGCGGTGACCATGGGCATGTTGTAGTCTGCGCTCTCGGCAGCAATTGCCAGAGTCGGGGTGGTGGTAACATCGCCCACCAGAGCGGTGATGCCCTGATCGCACATCTTGGTGAAGCAGGTAACAGCCTGAGTTGCATCGCCCTGCTCATCCATGGCGATGATCTCCAGCTGCTTGCCGTTGATGCCGCCCTTTTCGTTGACCTGCTTCAGGTACAGGGTAGCGCCGTTGACAACGGCCTGACCGTAAACGGAAACATCACCGGTCAGAGGTCCAAGAACGCCCACCTTGATGGTGTCGCCGGAAGCAGCGGCACCAGAAGCTGCGGTAGAGGCGGAAGCAGCAGTGCTGTTGGAAGAACCGCCGCATGCAGTCAGAACGCCGGCTGCAGCAACAACACCTGCAGCGGCCAGGAAATTACGACGAGAAATCATCTTTTTCATAGTGAATATCCTCCTTAGGAGCATTCGCGCTTCAGTATAAAAACGGAAGCAAGGCCCTCTTTCCCTCAAAGCGACCTTGCTTCGTTATCAATATTATAGACCTGTGAGCCAAAATCCGCAATTCACAAACCGTCCATACTTTCAGGGGCATTTTGTGGACTTTGTCGCCAAAATAGCCAAAAGCAATGGGTCTGTTTTGTGCACTATTTCAATTGCTTCATTTTGTTTGTGTGTCAGGTGAACACAATTCACAAGTTGCAAAAGGGTTACAGGGTCTCCATTTCGGCATCTGCGGCGAACTCGGCCTCTGCACGTGCCTCGGCAGCTTTGCCCTCTGCTTCCGCTTTGGCCGGAGACTCTGCAAGGACCTTGCGGATGGCGGTGAAGTAGAACACCAGCGACAGGCCGGTGCCGATGCACCAGCCCACAGGCCATGCCATCCAGATGCCCGTGCTGCCCAGAGCAGTGCTGCTCAGCACAATGGCGATGCCCACGCGCAGGATCAGGTCGGAGAAGGTGGCGATCATAAAGCGCACCATCATGCCGCAGCCGCGCAGGATGCCGTCAGTGACCAGCTTGAGCGACACCACAAAATAGAAGGGAGACAGGATGCGCAGGAACAGCATACCGGTGTCGATGGCCGGACCCTGCGGGTCATTCATGAACAGCAGCAGTAGGAAGCGGCCGAAGAAGAAGTACAGGAGCACGATGGGCACGCAGATGATCCACACCAGATTGCGGCCTGCGCCAAAGCCCTTGTGCACACGGTCCATCTTGCCCGCGCCCATGTTCTGGGAGGTGTAGTTGGAGATGCCGTTGCCCAGCGTGGTGAAGGAAGTGATGACCATGTTGTTCAGCTTGACGGCTGCAGAGTAGCCTGCAATGACGCTGGCACCAAAGGTGTTGAT
>ULQE01028219.1_pt1 | contig 10914 bp, 10 predicted proteins | sample 1954171 | NCBI WGS metagenome assembly ULQE01 (sample SAMEA4835647, study PRJEB28245) | human gut metagenome | biome: gut microbiome; material: fecal sample | place: Denmark | collected 2008
TACGTCTCGACGAGGGTAAGCTCATGGTCGAACACGACAAAGTCGGCGTCGCGACCCGGCATGATGCTGCCGCACTTATCCTCGATGTGCGCAGAGCGTGCCGGCACCTCGGTTGCCATGCGAATGGCGATATCGGCGCTGGCGATGCCCCAGTCGACGATGTTCTTGACGCCCTGGGCAAGCGTGAGCACCGAGCCGGCAATGCTCTTGCCGTCGGCGAGCCAGCACAGGTTGTCCTTCATGATGACGTCCATACCACCACTGGTGTAGCTGCCCTCGGGCATGCCACCGCAACCCAGGCAGTCGGTGATGAGCACCGTGTGCTGCCAGCCCTTTGCCTGCAGCAGCGCCTTGATGGCGGCAGGGTTTACGTGCTTGCCGTCACAGATGATCTCGGCGTAGGTCTCGGGCGTGGACATGGCAGCACCCACGACACCGGGCTCGCGGTGATGCAGCCCGCGCTGGCCGTTATAGGTATGCGTAAAGCAGCTGGCACCGGCGTTGATGGCGGCGATGCACTCATCATAGGTGGCGTCGGAGTGACCGATGCTGGTCACCACGCCCTTGGCGTTCAGCGCAGCCGCATAAGCAGCGGCACCGTCGCGCTCGGCCGCCATGGCGCTCTTAACGATGCGACCACCCGCAGCCTCCTGCCACTGGTCGAAGACCTCCTCAGAGGGGTCAATCAGATAAGCGGGGTTCTGCGCGCCCACATGCTTCATGGTAAAGAAGGGGCCCTCCAGGTAGATGCCCTGAATGCGAGCACCGCAGAAGTCGGGGCCGCGGCCCTCGTCCGCCTGAGCGATAGCGGCGCAGGCGTCCTTGATCTGCTCGACGCCATCGGTGAACGTCGTGGGCAGCCAGCTGGTGGTGCCGCGACGGGCGAGCTCGGTCGAGCTGATATCGATGCCCTCGGGATCGTTATCGGTAGTTGAGTGGTTGTAGAAGCCATGGATGTGAGTATCGACCATGCCCGGTGCGATCCACGATCCCGTGTAGTCCTTAATCTCGCAAGAGGGCTCGTCGGCCTGCCAGGCGCCAAAGACGCCATCCTCGACCATAAGATAGCCGCCCAGTTGCGGGCCTGCCGGCAAGAAGAACTTGTCAGCCTTAATTGCGTACGTGCTCATATGCACTCCTTGCTTCTAAAGCAGTTGACTGTAGTGATGCTTATACCCAGCTCACGTAAAACAAAAAGCGCCCGCCCGCCGTTATGAGCGGACGGGCGCCCTTACAGGGGGACGCGATTAAGCGGTGAAGGGGTGAATCGTCACGCCCTTAACCACGCGGTTGACCGTGCCGGTGGGGCTCGGCGTATCGGGCGTGTTGCCCACGCGCACGGAGTTGAGCAGGCTGATAGCCTGGGCAAACATCACGAACGGCAGAGCAAGGTAGCCCTCGGGAAGTGCCTCGTAGCCCTTAAAGGTGAAGGACTCACCCTCATAGACGGTGGCACCTTCCTGCTGAACGGCGATGGTGTGCTGAGCGATCTCGTCGCCACCGATCTCGTTGAGGATGTCGATGTCGTACTGACGGGTGTAGGCGTCGTTGTTGACGAACACGAAGACGAGCGTCTTATCGTCGACGAAGGACTTAGGTCCGTGACGATAGCCCATGGAGGTGTCGTAGGAAGTAGCGACCAGACCGTGAGCGAGCTCGAGGATCTTGAGCTGGCTCTCCTGGGCAAGGCCACCGAAGGAGCCAGAACCCAAGTAGGTCACGCGGTTGAAGTCGCCAGCCAGGTAATCGGCGATCTCGGGCTCACGGGAGATGACCTCCTCGCCCATCTTGGCAATCGTCTCGACCCACTCGGCCTTCTGCTCGTCAGAGGCAGTGTCGAAAATAAGGGTGGAGAGCAGGGTCATGCAGGAATAAGAACCGGTCATGGCGAAGCCCTTGTCGTTGGCGCGCGGAATGAGCAGCGTCAGCGCGTTGGGATCATCGGCAGACTCGACGGCGAGCTTGCCCTCGGGAGCGCAAGTGATGTTGAGGAACTTGACGTTGTGGACGAGCTCCTTGGCAACGGCAACGGCAGCAAGGCTCTCGGGGCTGTTGCCAGAGCGGGCAAAGGAAACCACGAGCGTGGGATCCTCGGCGCGCAGGAAGTCGCGCGGGGCGCTCACGATGTCGGTCGTGGCGATGGGCTTAAAGTCGTAGAGATCAGTGTTGCCAGCGTGACGCAGGTACGGGGCGCAGGTATCGCCAACATAGTCGGACGTACCGGCACCGGTGAAGACAACGGACAGACGGCCCTCGCCCATAGCGCGAGCCTCGGCCAGGAAGGCCTCGATGGCCTCCTTGTTCTCGCGATAGATGTTGAGCGTATCACGCCAAAGCTCGGGCTGCTGAGCAATCTCGGCCGTGGTGATCTGGGCGCCGAGCTCGGTGAGCTCCTCGACACTCTTCTCGAACATTTTTAATACCTCTCTCTAGAAGTAATCCTCTGACGTGCAATTATACACTTCGGTTGGTTATCTGGTAGTAACCAGTTAAATGCAAAGAATCATCATATGGAAACGATGCGAACACTAGTTACTACGCTGGTGGTAAACCTTGTATTTAAACTGATCGGCACGAGCGACCGAGAGTGTGTACTCCACAACCTCGTTTGACTCGTTATACGTAGTCCTGACCAAATCGAGCACCGGCGAGCCCTCGACAATTCCCAAAAAGTGGGCGTCGGTGGGACGGGCTATGCTCGCATAGAACTCCTCTTCGGCCACGCGTATCTTTTGCTGAAAGTCTTGCTCAATCACATCGTAAAGCGGCTTACGCTCCAGCAGCGGTCGCTTTAGGGACAAAAATTGACGAACTGGTAGATAGCTGCGTTCGACCATCATGGGCATGTTGTCGGCAGAACGAAGGCGCTTAAGCTTAAAAATGCGATCACCGATACGCAATCCCATATGCTCGGCCAGATTTTTATCGGCCTCCATCTCGCAAAACTCGAGAATCGTGGTCTCGGGGTCGCGACCCATCGCGCGCATCTGCTCGGTAAAGCTGTAGGACTGCATGAGATTGGTTGCCTTTGCCGAACGGTCGGTCACAAAGGTACCGCGACCGTGCTGCCGAACCACCAGTCCTAAACGCTCCAGTTCCTGCAGAGCCAAGCGTACCGTAGTGCGCGAGAGACCATAGCGCTCCGAAAGTTCACGCTCGGAAGGAATCATGTCACCGGCGCGATATTCATGGTCGATCTTTTCGGTCAGAATATCGACCAGCTGATCGTACAGCGGTTGCTTACGCGCTCCGATCGCCATCCTATCCTCCCTTTTGCTCGAATTCGGCTAACTACCTAGGGTGTTTAGCATTATCTGTCTGCCACACCCGAATCATCAAGAAAACAAAAGCCGCGCGCTCTTTCGAGCACGCGGCTTTTAACATACACATGGCTTAAGGGGTCGGGGTGTGAGCCGCGTAGGGACACACCCCTCAAGCTAGAGCCTTACCAGATGCTCGGCCAGAGACCAAGCGGGCCAGCGCCCAGGATGCCAAGGACGAAGAGCAGGAGAATGCCCTTGGTCGGGGTCCAGCTGTGCTTAGCGAACATGTAGTACAGCAGCAGCGTAAGCATAAGCGGGACGAGCTTCGGGACGATGGTGTTGAGGGTGTCGGCAACAGAGAAGTTGACCGGATCCTCGGTAACGGTGCCGTAGGTAACGGACTCCATGCCGTTGCCCAGATCGGTGACGCCGCACTCGACAGGGTTGCCGTCGGCATCGGTGGCGGTGAGGGCGTCGCCGTCCTCATTAGTCATGGCGATGGTACCGGCCTCAGCGGTCTCGGTATCGATGCCCTCCATACCAGTGAAGTTCTCGGCCTCCTTCTCGGAGACGATCACGGTAGTGGCGGAGAGGCCACGGGTGGTGCCGTTGGGGATCTGGAGGTTGATCTGGGTGCCACCCATGGTGACGACCAGGCAACCAACGACGAAGACGCCCATGATGGAAGCGGCACGCGTGAAGGCCTGCATGTTGGCGGTCAGAGCGTCAATAGCGCTGGTGCCAAGCTTGTAGGACCAGTTCATGAGCCAGAAGCGCAGAGCGAACTGGACGGCGTTGAAGATCACCAGGAAGATGATCGGCGCAGCGGCGTTGCCGTTGATGGCCATGTTGGAGGTGATGCCGGCCGTGATAGGCACGAGCGTCAGCCAGAACAGGGCGTCACCGATACCACCGAGCGGGCCCATTGCGGCGACGCGGACGGCGCGGATCGTGGGAATGTCAACCTTGTTCTGCTCGAGCGAAAGCACGATGCCCATAACAAAGGTGACGAGGAACGGGTGGGTGTTGAAGAACTCCAGGTTGTGGCTCATGGAAGCCGCGAGGTCGTTCTTGTTGGTGTGGATCTTCTCCAGACCGGGGATGATGGAGTAGAGCCAGCCAGCGGCCTGCATACGCTCGTAGTTGAACGAGGCCTGCAGGAAGCAGGAGCGCCAAGCCATCTTGTTGAGGGTCTTCTGGTCGAGCTGCGGAGCAGGAGTGAGATCCTCGTAGTGCTCCGGGATCACATACTCATTAGATGCCATCTTCGAAGTCACCTCCGTCAGAAACAGCTGCACCCTTCAGCTCGGTCTGCTGCTGGAAGTCCCAGAAAGCGATGCCGAAGCCGATGAGAGCGAGGATGAGCAGAGCAGGGGTTGCCAGCGAATCGTTGGCAACGGTGATGAGCGCGAGGCCAAAGCCCATGAGGAAGAAGCCCCACATATCGCGGTTCATCATAACCTTGAGCAGGACGGCGAAGCCGACGAAGCGCATCATGCCGCCTGCAGCGGACAGACCGGTCTGCAGCCAAGTCGGGATGGCAGAAGCGATGGTCTGACCGATGGTAGCGCCAGCGATGAAGAACAGGGTGACGACGACAGCGAAGATCAGGCCGAGCAGAGCCATGGCGAAGTAGTTCAGGCGCTCGATGCCCTTGGTGTCCGCGTTGTGAGCCATGTTATCGGCCGTGGACATAAGCGGGGACATAAGCGTGAAGACCAGGGTAACGCCAAGCTGGCCAAGCAGAGCGAACGGAATGGCGAGGCCGACTGCCGCGTTGGGCTCGAGGCCCGTGGCGATAGCGAGAATGGCTGCCATGATGCCGCCGATGACGGCGTTAGGCGGCTGAGCGCCTCCGATCGGCATGTTGCCGATCGTCATGAGCTGATAGGTACCACCCACGAGAAGACCGGTGTTGAGGTCGCCAAGGATAAGACCGATGACGGCGCCGGTGACGATGGGCTGATAGAGAGACTCGAGGAAGTCAAACTGGTCGATTGCCGCGATGAACGTAACAACGAAGACCAGAGCGATCTGGATGATCGAGTATTCCATCTTGCTCCTCCTTTCAAAATGTATGTACGCACTTTGGATATCACGTACAGAACGTCAGGGTTTCACTCCTGACAACGTGGATCACGAGGATTACGAGAAGAGCTTGCTCGTGTCCTCAACAGGCGTGCTCGGAACGCGCCTGATCTCCAACTCCACCCCCAATTCCTGCAGCTCTTTAAACGCAGCGACATCCTCGTCGTTAACTGCGACGGAGGTGGCGACTTGGCGCTTTCCTTCCGACATGTGCATGTTGCCGATGTTTACCTTCTTTATAGGCACACCGCCCTTGACGAGCGTGAGCACGTCTTCCGGTGTTTCGGCCACGATGAAGATCTTCTGGCGCGGGCTCGCCTTGCCAATGACGTCGATGGTCTTCTGCAGGGAGAAGAAACGCGTAGCGACGCCGGCGGGAGCGGCCATCTTCATGAGGTTCTGGCGCATGGTGTTGGACGCCACGTCGTCGTTGGCGACGAGGATGAGGTTGGAGCCCAGAGTGGAGTTCCACTGGGTGGCAACCTGACCATGAACCAGTCGGTTATCGATGCGGGTAAGAAGAATGTTGGGTTCTGCCATGTTGATCAGCTTCCTTTCGATATTTGCTGACGACAGTTACTTGATCTCCTGAATCGCGTAACGCGAAACATCTACGACGGCTCCGGATCGGACTTTGATCTGGACCTTCTCGCCTTCGATGCCTTTGACGGTTCCGTAGATACCGCCGGCGAAAAGAACCTCCTGACCCGGCTTGAGCTCGGTGTGCAGCTCCTTGAAGTACTTCTGTTTCTTCTTCATGTTGATTTGCGACCAGATGGTGTAAATCAAGCCCATGATGACAAGCAGGCCTAAAAGGGCGACCGAGGAGCTCAGGACGTTGGCTCCGAAATCGGCCATTAGATGCCGTCCTCGTCGCCGAAGATATCCTCTTCCTCGGAGCCGGCAACGGATGCGACCGTCTGGGCGGTGACGCCCGTCTGGCCAACGGTCACGGCCTGCTCGCCAAGCTCGGCGAGCGTGGCATTGCCGCGGAGGAACAGAAGCTCAATAACCATGGGAAGGTTGGTGCCAGTCAGAACCTCGACGTTGTCGACATCCTGGGCAATCATCATCGACTGGTTGAACGGGGTGCCGCCAAGCAGGTCGGTAAAGACGAGCACGCCATCGCACTCCTCGCGCATGGCGGTAATAGCGGCGCGGAGATCCTCACCGTAGGATGCGGCCTGGTCGCCCTCAAAAGGAACGACGGTAAAAGCAGGCTGGTCGCCGGCAACCATAGCGATAGCGCTTGCAAGGCCGGGTGCGAACTGTCCATGACCGGTAAGAATAAAGCCAACCATTCAAATTTCCCTTCCGAAGGTGTGTACGATCTGAGTCCGATGATTTTCGGAAGCCAGCGGGCACTCGCCCTTAAAGCTTCTTAGAAAGCGTTCTTTGAAGACCAGTGGTTTCTAAACTGGTAGTAACCACGTGACGTGTTGTTGTCACTATATCACCCCAGAAGAGGTCGCTTTCGTTGATTCATACGGTAAAACGTTTTTGCACCGCTCACGGTGATAAATCGACCGTTTACCGCTCGTTAATACTTCTACCTGCGGTTTTGAAACCGTTTCGAAACGCTTTGGCAAAAGAACGGATCTTTCCCGGTGTCTAAACAACGCAGGGCGGCTAAAAATAGCGTGTAGAAAAAATGCAGGTCATTGTGAAGATATGTGAATTGTCTTTTTGGCTTAATACCAGTTAGAACCAGTTTTGAGATTATCGGTGAACGGTAGTTTTCGACCGTTCACCGGTTACTTGTAATCGTTTGCAGCTGTTTTCCCATATGAATTAGGGGAACCCGATGGAGCGCTTGCGCGATCACAGGAAATTTTGGCATTTGTCCTTATCCCCCACGCGCCAAACTCCGGCATCCAAAATGAGCTAATAGCTCACGCTAATCGTTTTCAATCATTACTTACTCAGTATTCGTAATTATTTATCGTTTATCGTTAATTCTGATATGATACAAGTATCATCCCAAACGCCGATTGGAGGGGTTATGGTCCATCGAAACGCATCTATATCGAATGAAACCATCAGCCGCGAACAGACGGTAGCCAAACTGAGGAAGCTCGCTCGCATCTGCAAATGGACCACGATCTGCATTACCACCGCGCTCGCTCTGGGGCTCCTCGCAGTCATTGCGATTGACCTTCTACTCATATTGCCTGGCCTCTCCCAAGGCCCGTGTCTCCAATCCGTAGAACTTCAAGCCGGCGAAGGGCCGTGCCTTGCTATCGTCGGTACCGATGTGCAGGCCCCACTTATGCTCGTCGCACACGATGGTCACACTGCCATAGGGAGCCTCTTGATGACATGCCTCGCGCTTACCATCGCGATAAGCGTGCGCAGGCTTTTCTTCAACATTGAAAAGGAAGGCAGGCCCTTTGACCTTGAATGTAACCAGACACTTCGTCGAGTAGGACATTTATTCCTTATCGGCGGCGTTGCCGTGAGGCTTCTTGGCGCCGTAATCACGGGAATGATACTCTCAGGATTTGGCGGCAGCTTTACGGATGCGTTCGTCGGCCAGTTATTCGAGCCCTCCATGCTCTTTGCAGGCCTGATTATTTGCCTGATTGCCAGCATCTTCCGCTACGGGTATATCCTGCAAAAACAAGATGACGAGTTGCTCTAGGGGGAATCCATGATTATTCTGCGGCTTGACCGCATGCTCGCCGAACGCAAGATCTCATCCAAAGAGCTTGCGGAACGTGTGGGCATCTCCCAGGTTAATATGTCACGCATTAAGACGGGCAAGGTTTCTGCCATACGTTTTTCAACTCTTGACGCGATATGCCGGGCACTCGACTGCCAACCGGGCGATGTACTGGAATATATATCCGACGATGAAGCCGATAGCCTTTTTGGGCTTAAAGATGAATAGCCATAATTAAGCCGTCAATCACGCCTTCAACGCAACAAGCCCCCTAGAACGATGTCCGTTCCAGGGGGCTTCATCAGATAATTCGGCTTCGTACTCGAAGGCTCAGGCAATCTTTACGCAAACAGGCCGTAGATGCTGATGTTGGCCTTGGCGTAGAGGCCGTTAGCATACTCGGTCCACTTGGAGCTGGCGCTCGAAGCCTGCGAGGAATACTGCTGGTAGGCGGTGTAATAGGCGGTCATGGCCTGCTTATAGGTGGCGCTGTCGGCCGTAAAGGCATCATCGGCAAAGGCCTTGGCATAGGTGCTGTCGGCATCCTTCCAGGCGCCCTTCTCGCTATCCCACTCGTCGCCGGCAAGGTTGATGATGTAGTCGGCGTAGTCCTTGCTCGCGGTGTCCTCGTTGCCGTCAGAAGGCTCGGTCGGAGCAGTCGGCATGCTTGCGGAGCTGTCGCCGACCTTCTTCTTGTAGAGCTTCTGCAACGTCGCGGACTGGCGGACGATCTGCTTGGCCTGGTCCTTGGACACGCCATACTGCGTGGCCATGGTCTTGTAGTCCGAAGTGCCGATGGAATCCTCGGCGTACTTCTTCATTTCCTTAGAAGAGACGGTGATGCCCTCGTCCTCGGCAGCATCGAGCAGGATCTTGTTGCGCACGTAGGACAGGATAACGTCGGCAGACGGAGCGGTATAGTTGCCATCGCTATCCTTGACGGTGTCGAGGCTGTACTGGCTCTCGATGGCCTCGCGCGCGGTGATGTCGCTCTTCTTGCCATTGTAGCTATAGCTTGCCACGGTCGAATCGAGCTGGTCCTCGGTGAGGGTCGCCGAGCCGACACCCTTGCCGCCAAAACCGCCGTTGCCGATCAAGAAGCCGACCACGGCAGCGATCACGACTGCAACCACGAAGGCGGCAATCATCGTCTTCTTGTGCTTGGATGCATGGTCGCCCGCGTCGGAGTCGTCGTCCTCGTCCTGCTCCTCGGGCATGAGGTTCTCGTCAGCGGCATCCGCGGCGATCTGAGCCTCCAGACGGGCGTCCTCCTCCTCGGCCGTCGTACCGGCGGCAATATGCTCGGCAGACGTACCGGCGACCAGGTCGATCTTCTCGTCCTCGTCACCGTCGGGGCCTTCGCCGCGCTCGATGATCTGGATGCCGTCGATCTCGTCCTTCTCGTCCTTCTTTTGAATCAGACCCATATCAGTTACTCCTTGTTAGGAAACATAGTCCGCAATAGAATACGCCCGACAGAGCGCCGGGCGTATTGATTCTCAGGTTATACGCAAACACTTAAGTACTATTTAGGCGTTTGCAGTGTGCATGCCTTAGGCCAGGTGCGCGATAACGGCATCGGCAAAGGCCTGCGTGCCCACAGCACCCTCAACGGAGCCGGTCTGGGCACGACGCACGTCACCGGTAACCTGCTCGCCCTCGTCGAGCGTGGCAGATACGGCGGCGCGAATGCGATTGGCAGCGTCGTTCTCGCCCAGGTGATCGAGCATCATAGCCGCAGACAGAATCTCGGCCGTGGGGTTAGCGATATCCTGGCCAGCGATATCGGGCGCGGAGCCGTGCGTAGCCTCAAAGATGGCGCAATCGGCACCGATGTTGGAGCCGGGGGCCATACCCAGACCGCCCACTAGGCCGGCGCACAGGTCGCTCACGATGTCGCCGTACAGGTTGGGCAGCACCAGGACATCGAAGTCGTTGGGGTTCTGGACCAGGCCCATGCAGGTGGCGTCGACAATCTTGTCGTTGAACTCGATATCGGGATAGTTGGCGGCCACCTCGCGCGCCACGCGCAGGAACAGGCCGTCGGTCGCCTTCATGATGTTGGCCTTATGCACGGCCGTCACCTTTTTGCGGCCGCAGCGGCGAGCATACTCAAAGGCATACTCCACAATGCGGCGGCTCTTGGCGATGGAGATGGGCTTGATTGAGATGGCGGAATCAGCGGCGAAGGTCTTCTGACCCGAGCGCTCGACGAGCTGCGAGAGCTCCTCGACCTCGGCAGCGCCCTCATCGAACTCGATGCCGGCGTAGAGGTCCTCGGTGTTCTCGCGCACGATGACCAGGTCGACATCGCGGAAGCGCGAGCCGTCGCCCGGCTGCGACAGGCAAGGTCGCACGCAGGCGTACAGGTCGAAGTGCTTGCGCAGGGCGACGTTAACGCTGCGGAAACCCGTGCCGACCGGCGTGGTGATGGGGCCTTTGATAGCAACCTTGGTCTCGGCGACCGCGTCGAGCACGTGCTGGGGCAGCGGAGTGCCAAACTCGTCCATGACGCCGGCGCCGGCCTCCTGGACGTTCCAGTTGATCTGGACACCGGTGGCCTCGACCACGCGGCGCATGGCCTGCGTAATCTCGGGACCGATACCGTCACCGGGAATCAGGACTACATCGTGCGCCATAATCTGTTACTCCTCGTCTTCGGCGTCGTCAGATTTTTTAACGCTAGCACGCTTCTTCTTTTTGGAGAGATCCAGGCCAAAACGTTTAACAAGCATTTCGCAAATCTCGCTCGAACGGGCCTTGAGATAGCTGCCCTTGCCGTTCTCGGCATCGAACTTAAGGCGCAGCGCAAGCTTCTCGGCGACCTCGGCGTCGATCTCGCCCTGGCCAAACTCGTACAGGCAACCGAGCATGTCGCGATACTCGAGGTCGCCGTGGTAG
>ULQE01024011.1_pt1 | contig 10812 bp, 5 predicted proteins | sample 1954171 | NCBI WGS metagenome assembly ULQE01 (sample SAMEA4835647, study PRJEB28245) | human gut metagenome | biome: gut microbiome; material: fecal sample | place: Denmark | collected 2008
TCTGGAAAAGATCCCGCATATTCTCTCCGGCGATGGAGAAGTTCATGAACCAATCCTGTCCGTAAAGCCATAGCAAGATAAAACCTCCGGCGAAGGCTACGAACACCCCGGAGAAATGGATCAGTGAGGCAGTGACCGTCTTGAATTGAAAGTATAGAACCAGCAGGACGATCAACAAGGCGAGGGGAACGACGATCATCAGCCGGCTGGTGGCACGCTCCTGCTGCTCGTAATTGCCGGCGAACTTATAGGATACGCCGGGATCAAGGTTCAACTCGCCCTCCTTTATCTGTTGCTCAAGGATGCGGGAAGCCTCTTTCACGACATCCACTTCCGCCTTCCCCGCCAGTTTGTCGAAGATGACGTAGCCTACCAAGAAAGTGTTCTCGCTTTGGATCATCTGCGCTCCACGGGTATAGTTGATATCGGCTAGCTCTTTAAGCGGGACTTGCGCCCCAGTGGCGGTCGGTACGAGGATCATACCTAGCGCCTCCGGATTATCTCGAAGCTCACGAGCGTAGCGTAGGCGCACCGGGAAACGTTCCCTGCCTTCCACGGTGCGGGTCAGTACCATGCCACCGACAGCGGCACTTAATATCTCTTGCAAGTCATCCACGTTTACGCCGTAACGGGCCATATTCTCACGGTTCAGTTCGATCTCCAGATAAGGGGCGCCTACCGCACGGTCGTAAAATACCGAAGAGGGGATAACGGAGGGTACCTCTTTCAATGCCTTCTCGATCGCCTTTCCGGCTTTCTCGATCGTCTCCAGATCCGGGCCATACACCTTGATACCCATCGGGGCACGCATACCGGTGGATAACATGACGAGACGGGCCTCGATAGGCTGCAGCTTCGGGGCGGAAGTCAATCCCGGAAGATGGGTGACGTTCACGATCTGTTGCCAGATATCGTTCGTGTTCTTGATCTCCGGTCGCCATTGGCGGAAGTAATCGCCTTTAGCGTCTGGGATCAGGCTGTCTGAGGGAATCAGCCGGAAACCGTCTTTGGGGTTATATACGCCTCCATCTTTTAGGAGATACTCCCCTTGCCGGTTTACCTTGAAACGTTCCCTTTTCCCGTCCTCATTCAGGATATATTCCGGACGGTAGTTGATCGTATTCTCGAACATCTGTACCGGCGCTGGATCGAGGGCGGAGTTTACACGGCCCCATTTACCGATGGCGGTCTCCACCTCGGGGATAGAGGCCAGCCGTTTGTCGAGCGCCTCTATATAATCAAGGTTTTGCTCGATACCGGAATGCGGCATGCTAGTCGGCATCAGTAGGAAAGAACCTTCGTTCAGGCTAGGCATAAACTCCTGTCCGATGCCTCTCCATATCCAGAAACCGAATACGATGGTAGCTCCCGGAATCAACATGAATTTCCAGCGGTTATCCAAGCACCAGCGCAATATCCTCTCATAATAAATAACGAGCAGCCACAGGATGCTTAGGATGATGGCTACGCAACCCGCCACGAACAATATATTGGCGAGCATCCCTTTTTGCGGCCCCATCGGCAACCATTCCTCGGATAGGTAATAGATCGTGACAAAGAGGGTGATACCGATATTGATATAAGTGCTCATTTGAGGCTTCTTCCAATAACCGGACAATAGATTATTCACCCCGACTGCCGTTAGCCCGATAGCCGGAATACTTCCATAAATAATAAGTAAGGCGATTCCGGCCACGATCAACAGGTAATTCAGTATTTTCCGTATCAGCCTTGAATGGATCTTTATCGAGAACAACCAATACGATAGGGAAGGAAGCAAGATCAATCCCAGCACGAAGGCGGAAGCCAAAGCATATGTCTTGGTATAGGCCAAAGGCGAGAACATCTTCCCTTCCTGCGCCTCCATGGTGAAGACGGGGAGGAAGCTGACGATCGTCGTGATCATCGCTGTGCTGATCGCCCCGGACACCTCGCTTACCGCCTTATAAATAAGGTTGACAAACGCCTTTCCCCCCTGTATATGTCTGTTCTCGGGCATCTCCCGGTAACGGATGATACTTTCCACGAAGACGACCCCTACATCCACCATCACGCCAATGGCGATCGCTATACCCGATAAAGCCACGATATTCGCCGCTATCCCCGTATAACGCATGATGATGAACGTGGCGAGCACCGCTATCGGTAGCATACTGGCGATAACGATAGAGGCCCTCAGATTGAGTACCAGCACGATGATGACGATCACGCAGATCAATATCTCGTGGGAAAGGGCGGTCTCCAACGTCCCGATCGTCTCCTTGATAAGCCCCGTACGGTCGTAGAACGGCACGACGGTTACCTTGGAGACCGTCCCGTCCGCCAGTACCTTTTGGGGCAATCCCGGCTCCATCTCCTTGATCTTCGCCTTTACGTTATTGATAACCTCCAAGGGGTTGGAGCCATAGCGGGCTACTACCACTCCGCCCACGGCCTCCACACCCTCCTTGTCCAGCCCTCCCCGTCGGGTTCCGGGGCCGATATTCACGAACGCCACGTCCGATATGCGAACCGGTACGCCTTCCCGAACGGTGATGGCGGCATTCTCTATATCTTTTACATTCTTGATATACCCCAAGCCCCGGATCAGGTACTCCACCTTGTTGATCTCCATCGTCTCGGCGCCGATATCGAGGTTGCTCTTCTTGATGGCGCTCATGATATCCATCACGGAGACGTTGAAGGCGTACATGGCATCTGGGTTCAACTCGATCTGGTACTCCTTCACGAAGCCGCCCGCCGAGGCAACCTCGGATACCCCCTCGGCGGAGGATAAGGTGTACTTGACGTAGAAATCCTGTATCGTACGCAACTCCTCGGCGTTCCAGCCTCCGGTAGGTTTACAGGTTTTGGGGTCCCGTCCTTCCAGCGTATACCAATAGATCTGCCCGAGGGCGGTAGCGTCCGGTCCCAAGGTAGGCTGCACGCCTTCCGGCAAGGTTCCCGGAGGCAGGGAGTTCAGCTTCTCCAATATACGGGAACGGCTCCAGTAGAACTCTATATCGTCATCGAAGATAATGTATATGAAGGACATCCCGAACATGGAGGAACTACGGATCGTCTTCACTCCCGGGATACCTAAAAGAGAGGTGGTCAGCGGATAAGTGATCTGGTCCTGTATATCCTTCGGCGAGCGGCCCATCCATTCCGTGGCCACGATCTGCTGGTTATCGCCGATATCGGGGATGGCGTCTACCGGAATCGGATTCCGGGGAATGATCCCCCCGTGCCAATTGAAGGGGGACGTGGAGATGCCCCATACGATAATCAGCACTAGTAAAAGTAAGGTTACCACCCTGTTCTCAAGGAAGTAACGAATGATTCTGTTTAACATTTGAATGAGCTTTTATGATTTGAAAACATATGAGAACGCTTATTTGTTCGTCTTTGAAGGCAAGCGATCACATGAGTACTCGTGATGCTTTACGCCAGTACTCGCAATGGATTACTCCAGTATTTGCAATGGATTACTCCAGTACTTGCGGTGGATTACTCCAGTACTCGCAATAGATTACGCCGGTACTCGTGTGTAAACAGACGTAAATCGCCTTTTAAAAAGGAAGCCTATACGCTAAATCAAAAAAGTACAATGATGGACGAATAACGGGATAGCGCTATTCTCCTTGGGTGGATTAATAAAGGGATTGGAACGTGTTGTCTCGTCTCGCCCGGCGATCTTATAGGAGTCGAGTAGATCGAACAACAAAACTACAGCGACAGGAGCGGACAATTGCACGAGCGTATTCGCCACATCCTGATCGACGGATAACTTAACATATTCCGTCTCGGTAGAGCAGCACTTATGGGACGTGCCCGCCTCACCGCAACTGGGGCAAGTGTCAAGATACTGCAAGCTCACCTCCGCCAACTTACCCATACAATAATGGTAATTCAGCGCAAACCCGGAGGAAACCCCGAGGTAAAAAACAGCGAGTATGAACAATAAAAATCTTCTCATCCCAAGTAATATATTCCGCAAATATATGAATATTTTTTGAACTGGCAATAGGGTGGAAAAAGTGCTCGTAGGGTTGTTAAAATCAGAACCTTTTCTTTATAGCCTTGTTCAAGGTAGGTAATTAATCTAAACAAAACACATTTATGAGACTATTTGTACAAGGAGCAGTATTACTGCTAGGTATGGGATTCTTATCGGCTCCCGCTAAGGCTCAAAAGGTGGTCATCGAGGATGACGTGCCAAATTCGATAGTCCTTGTCAGCCAAGACAAGGCAGGTGATGAAATCGTGAGGATAATGAATGAGACGCAGAGCCCTCGTTTCCACGACCCGAAAGCCCCCCGCTTCGTATTGACCGATCGTAAGGGACGTTTCGCCTTGGGTATCGGCGGTTACGTGAAGGCTACGGCGGAGTATGATTTCGGCGGGATCTCGGATGATGTCGATTTCTATCCGTCCATGATCCCGAATGGTGGGCAGAACTACGTCCGTAACCAGTTCCAGATGGACGCTACTACCAGTACGATATTCTTGAAATTAGTGGGTCATACCAAACGCCTCGGGGATTTCGTCGTGTATACGGCGGGTAACTTCCGGGGAGGCAGCAAGGTCTTCGAGCTCCAGAACGCCTATGTGTCTTTCCTTGGTTTCACGATGGGTTACGATTATAGTACCTTCATGGATCTGGCCGCCCTTCCGCCCTCGATCGATTATGCGGGGCCTGCCGGACAGGTTTTCAGCCGTGCCACCCTGTTACGCTATGAGCGTGCTTTCGGTAAGGGATGGAAAGCGGGTGTAGGTATCGAGATGCCAGTGGTGGATGGCATCACGAACCAAAGCGTGAATATCAGTAACCAACGTATGCCGAACTTCCCTGCCTATATCCAATACGCTTGGAATAAGAGCAGCCATATCCGTGTAGCTGGTATCGTACGTAATATGACGTACGAGAACTTGGTGGCGCAACGGGCCGAGTCTAAGGCCGGATGGGGCGTGTTTGCCGCCTCTACGTTCAATGTGACGAGCAAGCTGAACTTCTACGGTCAGGCTACTTACGGCCGGGGGATCAGCCAGTTCTTGAATGATATCAGTAATCTGGACGTGGATCTGGTTCCGGATCCCGAGGCCAAAGGCAAGATGCAAGTGCTTCCGATGATGGGTTGGTACGCTGGCTTGCAGTATAATATCACGCCGAAGGTATTCGTCTCCAGCACCTATAGCCAGACTCGTTTATACAGCGAGAATGATTACCCGGTTACCCCGTCGGATCAATACCGCTACGGTCAATACTTGGTAGCCAACATTTTCTGGAACGTGAACGCCAATCTGCAAGTCGGCGCCGAGTACTTGAGAGGCTGGCGTACCGATTTCAACGATATGACCCGCCACGCCAACCGACTTAATGTTTCCGCTCAATATAACTTCTGATAATGTAGCGTTTTGTTGATGTGCCACACCGGGGGATTCTTGGTGTGGCATTTCTTTTCGAGGCGATTGGCAGGTCTGCGATTAATAGATGTTCGCCATGCTAATCAGCGGCTCATACAGCTTCTCGATATCCTGCGAATCGATCTCGATCTCTACTTGATCACCGGGGATAAGGGTCTGTCCGGCGGGAGCCAAGTCCTTGCGATCCCGGTGAATAGTCTTGATGATACAACGTTGGGGGAGGGTGAGGTGATCTACCTCCTTCCCGTCGAAATAGGCACCTGTCATGATCTCTACGAACAGGCTGGAACGCCCTTCGGTACGGAAGGCTGGAGTCGAGATCATCTCGTCGTAGAGAACCACGTTAAAAGGTTTTATCTGTAGCATTTCCGTGAAGTAATACGTAAGCCCGCCGACAATGATAGAGGGGTAGAATACATCCAGATGCCCGGTTATCTCCGTAATCAAGACGATACCCGTCAGTGGTGTCCGGACTACCGCCACCAAGAAACCTACCATGCTGATTAACATGATATAGCTGATGCTCTCCGTTTCAATGAAACCATACTTCACCAATAATAAAGCGATGATCTGCCCGAACAATCCCCCGGTAACTAGTGTAGGGATGAAATTCCCTCCCGGCAGTCCGGAGGAGAAAGAGAGAGACGTGAATATCAAGTGGATGAGCATCATCGCCGCTATCCATAAAACGGGGTGATATCCATGCATCGCTTGCATGATAAGGAATTGCTCGCCTCCTCCTGTCAAGTCGATCTCCGTCAATGAGATCGTATACGCTATGATAAGCAGGTACAACATCTTCATATAAGGAGGATGCTTCAGTCTGGTAAAGAAATCCTTGCACCAAAGGGTAAACATCGAGTAAATTTTCCCGAAGACGGAAATAACCACGGCCAGAAATAAGAATAACTTCAGTTGATCTATAAAAGTAGCCTGCGGGGCAATAGCGCTAATCTGCGAGTAGGGGTTGAAGGGGAAAATCAAGCTCGCTACGCCTCCCGCCACGACCCCTGCCAGCAAGGTGGTAATGGCGGTCTTGGGAGCGTCGAACCGTTCGATGGATTCGATCACCAAAAGTGAGGAAGCGAGGGGAGCGGCGAAAGCGGCGGCCAATCCGGCACCTGCGCCGGCGGCCAAAAGTTGCTTGCGCTCTCCAGCCAATACGTGTCCCCATTTGGAAATGATATTCCCCACGTAAGATCCGATCTGTACGCACGGCCCCTCACGACCAAGGGACAGGCCGGCGCTGATCGCTAATATCCCTCCCGTGAACTTGGCGATTAATTGTGTCAATGGGTTTTTATAAGTGATCCTGCCATTGATAACCGCCCGTGTCTGGGGAATGCCCCCACCGGTAATCAGCGGCATCTTCTTGACCATCCAATTCACGCAAAGCAATATACCCCATAGCGTGAAGAAGAACAAGACATGGAAATACCAAGGGTAATGACCGTCGAAAAAAAGTTTCCGGCTATTGAATAACTGTTGGAGCAGATAGTGATAAGGTACCGCTACCAACCCGGTCAGCAATCCCACGAAAATGCTTACAAAATAAAGTCTGGCATCAATAAGTTTCAATTTCCAGATCCGCCAGCGCCTCAATTTTGTTATATCTAAGAGATCATTATCCATCGGACTCACCTTGTTTTCGTTTCCTGTTACAACAACCAAGGTAAATAAGAGGTTTAAAATCTCATTCCATTGAACCTTTTTTAAAAAGCCTTGTTATTAAGATATAGTGTTTTTCATGGTATTAGAATTAAGTTAGATTAGGTTATCCGTCTTGTTCGTGAGAATAGGGCGGTTTTCCTGTTTATAGGGGTTTGTACTTTGAGGCGGTTAGGATTTCTTGGGCGTCGTTGGTTTGCATCAACGCCTCCGGGGTAGATCCCGTCTCCTTCATGTACTGGTTGATGATCTGCCAGCCTATCCAAGTCCCGATATTCCCGGGAGCGTCGTTCTCAGGGAAAATGGCCGGGGTATCCTCGAAATACTGGGAAGTTGTCAGTTGATCCGGGGTATAAAGATGCTTGCGCTCGATGATTGCTTTCCAGATTGTTCCTTCGTTGTCCTTGCACCAGTTGTAGGCCTGTTCGGTGTATCCCATTAGCTCGGCGGCATCGGGAACGCCTAGGGCTTGCGAGAGCAGGTATTTGATTTTTCCCTCGTAAATCATCCGGTCCAGCAATACGTTCTCTTTTCCCGCGAAAGGATATTCGGACATGAGCCACCCCGCCAGATAATCCGGGACCACGAGTCCACGTTGCATTTTCAATTTCTGGGAGTCATAGAAGAAATCTTGATACAAGGGATAGTCCTTTCCCATGTACTTATCGATGGAAAGGGAAAGCAGGCTATCGCCTACCAATACGTTCTGGTTGAAACCGGATACATGCATATAGATAGCAGGGATCTGCATCGAGGGGAAATTCTCCTTTAGATAGGCGAATCCGTATCCCAAGGATTTCTCGATATCCTCCACGGAATCATATTGGGTGATAGCATCACGATACAAGCCTTTCAAGGTTGGCTCCGAGTAATAATTCCGCATTTTCTCGAAGAAGCCGGGAGTCTCGAAGGTTTGCAGGTTTAATATGCCTTTCCCGATGATATCCAGCATTTCCGGGTATTGTTTGATTAGTTCGGGTTGCAAGGTGGTATCTTCCGTATCGATCAGCCGGAATAAATCCTTGTCAAAGCGATTGATATGCAGGGGTTCAACGGTAGCGTAGTTGATCGTATTTGTGTTTTGCCCGTTGCAGCTCAATAGCGTAGCGGACAAAATACAGGCCATGATGAGTTTTGTAACCATATCTCTTCGTATAATAATGTAATATGATAAGAAACGGACCGCATGGGGTAATATTGTGTGACTGGCATCTTATTACTACCTTTGCCTCCCTTTTATTTAAGATTCATCATGCGATATACGAACAAACAAATTCTAAAGATCACGTATCCGGTATTAATCAGCTTGCTCATGGAGCATATGATCGGATTGACGGATACCGCTTATCTGGGACGTGTCGGCGAGGTCGAGCTAGGTGCCTCCGCCTTGGCAGGAGTCTATTATCTCGTGATTTATATGCTGGGTTTTGGTTTCAGTGTAGGCGCTCAGGTGCTGATGGCACGTCGTAACGGTGAGGGGGAGTATAAACGGATCGGCGAGGTTTTCACGCAAGGCGGGCTATTCCTTTTTCTGCTGGCGGCGGTGTTGTTTACGGCCTCTAATCTGCTTACGCCTTATCTGCTCCACCGGATGATCGGCTCAGAAGAGGTGTATCGGGCGACGATGAGCTATCTGGACTGGCGGGTGTACGGGTTCTTCTTCTCTTTTATAGCGGTGATGTTCCGTGCGTTTTACGTGAGTACGACGAATACGAAGATCTTGACGGCCAATTCGGTGGTGATGGTGCTTACCAACGTGGCCTTGAACTATATCTTGATATTCGGTAAGTTCGGGTTCCCCGCTTTGGGGATAGCGGGTGCCGCTATCGCTTCCTCGATCTCGGAAGCTGTTTCCGTATTGTTCTTCGTGATTTATACTTGGAAGAAGATAAATTATAAGAAATACGGTCTGTTCCGTTTTACGAGAGTGGATTTTAGGATGCTGGGACAAATACTGAGTGTCTCTATCTGGGTGATGATCCAGCATGGGATCGCTTTTGGGGGATGGTTTATCTTCTTCATCGCTATGGAGCATCTGGGCGAGCGGCCGTTGGCGATTACGAATGTGGTACGTAGCATCTCCTCGTTCCTGTTTATGTTCGTGAATGCTTTCGCCTCCACGAACAGCTCGCTGGTAAGTAACTTGATCGGTGCCGGGGAGTCGGACCGGGTGCTTCCGCTTTGCCGGAGGATGATCGGGCTATGCTATGCGTTCGTGCTACCGATCGGTATCTTGATTGCGATGTTCCCGTCTACCGTATTGCGCATTTATACGGATAACCCGGATTTGATCGCTAGCTCGATCCCCTCGCTGTGGGTGATGCTGTCCTCTTATCTCTTTGCCGTTCCCGGTTTTATTTATTTCTTTAGCGTATCGGGAACAGGCAATACCCGACGTGCGCTGGAAATCGATATGGCTAGCATATTCGTGTACGTATTATATATATTGTATGTCGCTGTATGGTTGCGTGCGGACGTGGCGGTTTGCTGGACTACGGAGTATGTATATAATATCATGATCCTTTCTTCTTTCTTCTATCTGTGGAAAGGAAATTGGCGTAACAAGAAAATCTGAAGACTTATCTTTTGATTAGTACGGTAATTCGTAAGGATAAATCAAAAAAGACCATCTTGGCATTCACGTTCTGTGTGATATGGCGTTCCGCTTTCGCCAATTCTTCCATCAAATCGATCACGTTTCGTTCGTTCACGAAAGGTGAGAACTTAACAGAGAAGCTTGCCTCGTCTAGATTCATATAATTAAGTTCGGGTGATTGGAACCGGTACATGAAGTTCTCCCGGATCAAATGCTGGCAATAGGAGAGGAAGTTCTTCTGTCGCTCCCGTCCGATCCCTGCCATGACGTCTGCCATTGCTTTCATGCCTTTTACGTTTCGTGCCCATGAGTTTCGCATCATGGCCTTGAATTGCTCCAGAAAGAATTTATTTTCCTCACCCAAGCTAATCGCCTCCATCGCCTTGATGAAACTTCCGGAGGAGAGGTGAGCGACGTGTTTAGCGTCATCGGGTGAAAGTCCGAAACGGGATACCATGGCATTCATGATCGCATCGGTCTCAATGGGACGGATGTGGATGCGTTGCGCACGGGATTGGATGGTCCCGAGGATAAGATCCGGAGTCTCGGATACCATAAGGATAACCGTTCTCATAGGAGGCTCCTCTATGATTTTCAGAAGCTTATTGGCACAAGTAGGATGCAGTTTCTCCGGCAACCAAACCATCAAGATACGATATTCCGCCTCATAAATCTTTAGGCTCAGTTTATGGATAAGCTCATCGCTTTCCTTGGAATAGATGATGGCTTGTGAGTTTCCGGCCTCGATATAATCCAGCCATTCATCCATATTGAAATAGGGATGTTCTTTGAGGAACCCACGCCATTCACTGAGATAATCATCGCAGACCTCTTTCTTTTTCTCTTTCTTGGCTACGATCGGGAATACAAAATGTAAATCGGGATGTGCCAATTCGTCATATTTGAGGCATGACGGGCAACGTCCACAAGCGTCCGTGTCCGTCCGGTTCGTACAATTCAGATAACGGGCGTAAGCCAAAGCCAGCGGAAACGCCCCGGCTCCCCCTTGCTCTGTGAATAACTGTGCATGGGGTACGATCCCCGTCCGAGCCGATTGTCTCAACCGTTCCTTCACTTCCTCTTGCCCGATGATATCTTTAAAATACATGAGATATTTCCTTTTCTATAGAATAATGAACGAA
>ULQE01041654.1_pt1 | contig 10765 bp, 9 predicted proteins | sample 1954171 | NCBI WGS metagenome assembly ULQE01 (sample SAMEA4835647, study PRJEB28245) | human gut metagenome | biome: gut microbiome; material: fecal sample | place: Denmark | collected 2008
TCAGGTAATGGCTATCCCGGTTAGTGCTTCTTCCAAGAATCCTTTTTTCGATCGTAAACCTAAGTAATATAGGTAGCGAGTGGCATTTATTACTATTGGTGTAGTGTCCGTTCGCTATTTATGATTTATTCTTTAAAAACTAAAAAAATGGGAATAATGGTTGGTCTTCCTACTTCAGGAGGCACAGAGAAAGATTTGCAATTGAACTTTGGTTTAACTGTTAATGATCAAGTAGAGATGTTAGCCCCCTTCTTGCCTGCAGAGTGGTTTCTGCAAAGTGGTATACAACTAACTTGGCCGCATGCCGGGACAGACTGGGCATATATGTTGGCTGAAGTTCAGGAATGTTTTATAAATATAGCCCGTGAGATTGCGAAACGTGAACTTTTGCTTATTGTCACCCCCTATCCTGAGGAGGTGCGTAAGCAGATCATTGGTACGGTGAATATGGATAATGTACGTTTCCTGAAGTGCGACACGAATGATACTTGGGCGCGCGATCATGGAGCAATTACTTTGATGGATACAGGTGGAGCAAGTTTGCTGGATTTTACTTTCAATGGTTGGGGAGAAAAGTTTGAGGCTCGTTTAGATAATCAGATAACTCGCCGGGCAGTAGAAGCCGGTGCACTGAAAGGGCAATATAAAGATTATCTGAATTTTGTACTCGAAGGTGGTTCCATCGAAAGTGACGGAGCCGGTACTTTGCTCACTACTTCCGAATGTTTATTGTCTCCACATCGTAATTCGCCGATGAATCGTGTTGATATAGAAGAATATCTTTGTAGAGTATTCCATTTACAACGGGTTTTATGGTTGGATCATGGATACTTATCGGGAGATGATACGGATAGCCATATAGATACATTGGCTCGCTTTTGTTCTCCGGATACTATTGCGTATGTAAAGTGTACCGACTCTGAAGATGAACATTACGAGGCGCTATGCAAAATGGAAGAGCAATTGAAAACGTTCCGCACTACATCAGGTGCTCCTTATCGTTTATTGGCATTGCCTATGGCAGACAAAATAGAAGTAGAGGGAGAGAGATTGCCTGCAACGTATGCCAATTTTTTGATAATGAATGATGTTGTGCTTTATCCGACTTATAATCAACCGGAAAATGATAAATTGGCGAAAGAAGTGCTGTGTGAGGCTTTTCCGACATACGAAGTGGTAGGTATTGATTGCCGTGCACTTATTAAGCAGCATGGATCTTTGCATTGTGTGACGATGCAATATCCAACAGGAGTGATTAAATAATAAATTAAAGTATGAGAAAAATAAAAGTAGGAATCATTCAACAGGCTAACGCATCAGATATTAGGATAAACCTGATGAACCTGGCTAAAAGTATTGAAGCATGTGCCGCTAATGGCGCTCAACTTGTTGTTCTGCAAGAACTTCATAATTCTTTGTATTTCTGCCAGACAGAGAATACGGATTTATTTGAACTGGCAGAAACCATTCCTGGTCCTTCTACCGGATTCTATTCCGAACTGGCGGCAGCCAATCGGATAGTGCTTGTTACTTCTTTGTTTGAGAAACGTGCTCCGGGGCTATATCATAATACAGCTGTTGTCTTTGACCGGGATGGAAGTATTGCCGGAAAATATCGTAAGATGCATATTCCTGATGATCCGGCTTATTACGAGAAATTCTATTTTACTCCGGGAGATATTGGCTTTGAACCGATTCAGACCTCTTTAGGCAAGTTGGGTGTGTTGGTTTGCTGGGATCAATGGTATCCGGAAGCTGCTCGCCTGATGGCGTTGAAAGGAGCTGAAATTTTGATTTATCCTACTGCTATCGGTTGGGAGAGTACAGATACAGATGACGAAAAGAAACGTCAGCTTAATGCTTGGATTATTTCTCAGCGTGCGCATGCGGTGGCCAATGGGCTTCCGGTGATTTCAGTCAATCGTGTCGGTCACGAACCTGATCCGTCAGGGCAGACCAACGGGATATTATTTTGGGGAAATAGTTTTGTTGCCGGACCACAGGGTGAATACCTGGCTCAGGCGGGAAATGACCGCTCTGAAAATATGATTGTTGAGGTGGATCTTGAACGTTCGGAGAATGTGCGTCGTTGGTGGCCATTTCTTCGTGATCGGAGGATAGATGAATATGGGAATTTAACAAAACGTTTTATTGATTGAAATGATTTCTCTCTCTGATAAAAAAAATCCCGTAGAGTTTTTTACACTCTGCGGGATTTTTCATTATCTTAAGCACTATTTTATCTGAATGTAAGCTTCTTATTAACGATGAAGTTTACTGTTCCGTAGATAAACAGTCCCAGGAATTGTGCCAGATACTCGTTTACATCTCCACACTCTACAAGTGTGACTAAAAACAAGAACTGGGCACTATATGCCAATCCGAAAGCAGAACAGAAGAACAACATCTGCTTCCAAATGTTGTTCTTTTTATTTTCAATCGGAAAGATCCAATATTTACTCCAAATAAAGTTATGAATTTGGGCTACTACGTACGCTGTAATATTGGCCGGAATGTAATCGTATGACAATTCATCCATCATCAACCAAATAACAAAAGCTGTGATTAATGCATTGAGCGTACCAATTACGGCAAATCTAAAAATGCGTACCGACTCTTTCACTTACTCCTTAATATCTACAATCAGGTTCAGTTCTTCCAGTTGTGACGGATCGAGTGCTGCGGGAGCATCCAACATAACGTCACGACCGGAGTTGTTTTTCGGGAATGCAATGCAGTCACGGATTGAGTCCAGTCCGGCAAAAAGAGATACCCAACGATCTAATCCGTAAGCCAGTCCGCCATGAGGAGGCGCACCAAACTTGAAGGCATTCATTAAGAAGCCAAACTGCTCTTGCGCACGCTCCGGGGTAAATCCGAGTAATTCGAACATTTTGTTCTGCAACTGGCTATCGTGGATACGGATTGATCCCCCTCCTACTTCTACACCATTGATTACCATATCGTAAGCATTAGCGCGCACAGCAGCGGGATTTGTATCCAGCAGATGGATATCTTCCGGTTTGGGTGAGGTAAACGGATGGTGCATAGCCATTAATCTGCCTTCTTCTTCGCTCCATTCAAATAGAGGGAAGTCCACAACCCACAGGCATGCAAATGTGTTTTTATCCCGTAATCCCAATTGATTACCCATTTCCAGACGTAATTCACAAAGCTGCTTACGAGTTTTCATGGCATCATCTCCCGATAAAATCAAGATTAGGTCACCGGGTTTGGCACCGAATGCTTCCTTCAATTGTTGCAAAACTTCTTGTGTATAGAACTTGTCAACGCTTGATTTCACAGTACCGTCAGCTTCGATACGGGCATAGACCATACCTTTTGCACCGATTTGTGGCTTTTTCACAAATTCGGTCAAGGCATCCAGTTGCTTACGGGTATAGCCGGCTGCACCCTCGGCACAAATACCGCCAATATATGTGGCATTATCGAATACAGAGAAACCGTGCCCTTTTAAGATATCCATTAATTCGACGAATTGCATACCAAAGCGAATGTCCGGTTTATCGCTACCGTACAATCTCATTGCTTCGCTCCAAGGCATACGTGGGAATGGCTCGGTCAGTTCGATATTTCGGATCACCTTAAACAGGTGTTTGGCCATTCCTTCAAATGTAGTAATCACATCTTCCTGCTCTACGAAACTCATTTCGCAGTCAATCTGAGTGAACTCAGGCTGGCGGTCGGCACGCAGGTCTTCGTCACGGAAACATTTGGCTATCTGGAAATAACGATCGAAACCGGAAACCATCAATAGCTGTTTCAGTGTCTGCGGAGATTGCGGTAATGCGTAGAATTGTCCCGGATTCATGCGGGAAGGAACTACAAAGTCACGTGCTCCTTCAGGAGTTGAACCGATCAATACCGGAGTTTCCACTTCCAAGAAACCTAGTTTATCGAGATAACTGCGAACCTCGATCGTCATTTTGTGACGTAATTCCAAATTTGAACGAACAGCACTACGGCGTAAGTCCAGATAACGGTATTTCATGCGGATATCATCACCACCGTCGGTGTTGTCCTCGATAGTAAAAGGAGGAGTAATGGCTGAGTTCAGGATATTCAATTCCGAAACGATGATTTCGATGTCACCGGTCGGGATATGACTGTTTTTGCTGAAACGTTCGTTTACGGTTCCGACAATCTGTATGACGAATTCACGACCCAATTTATTGGCACGTTCGCAAAGCTCAGCGTCTATTTCTTCATTAAATACTAATTGAGTGATACCGTAGCGATCACGAAGGTCAACAAAAGTCATACCTCCCATTTTACGGCTGCGCTGTACCCATCCCGACAGCTTGACTTGTTTATTAACATCGGAGATTCTTAACTCTCCGCACGTGTGCGTTCTGAACATATTTAATATATTATTTATATTTTTGTTAAAGTAGTCTGCAAAAGTACATATTAATTCGGATTCCGTGTTATTTCCAAAGGTCTATTTTTTAGTAAGTTTTTGTATCAGCTGCTTATTCTTCTTCAGAATAACTTTATTTTTATGTGCTATATCTTCTACTATAGCTTCGTTTATCAATTTAATACCGTTTACGTATTCTTGTGCTTTTTGTAATACGTTGGGATTATCTTTTTTTTTATCACCAGGTACAACTACCCGCAGTCCTTTCTGAATCAGTTCTATTTTGATATCTTCGTCAGCCTGCATCGGATCGCCGTCAAAATGGACAACACCCGGCGAACTGCGATGAATACATAACTTTTTGCAACGGAAAGTTTTAATGCGACTGTTTTGGTCAATAGTTTTATTGAAGAGCTGAAAGGCCAGTGCCGGAACATCTAATACCGTAAACGGTTCGAGAATGGTTACATCTAACAAACCATCTGTCAGAGTGGCCTGTGGGGCTATATAAGCATTGTTCCCGTATTGAGAAGCGTTGCCGCAAGCAATGAGAAAGGCTTTATATTTGGAAGTACCGTCTTCTGTTTCCAATTCATAAGTTTCAGGTTGATACTTTAGACTTTCCTGCAGGGTTTTCTCTAGATAAGTCAGCAGTCCACGTTTGCCGGCATTAGCAAATTTCAGACTTACAAAAGCGTCAAACCCTACTCCGCAAGTACAAAAAAAGTCTGTGCCATTTATTTTTCCGTAATCTATGATATCGATTATCCCATCATTCAAAATTTCAAGTGCTTTACGCGGATCCATTGAAATTTGAAGATGCCGTGCTAATCCGTTTCCAGAGCCGCAAGGGATAATTCCCAATGCTGTATTGGTGTGTACCAATGAACGGGCAATTTCATTAATTGTTCCGTCTCCTCCTACAGCAACTACTATATCTGTATTTTTATCTGCCGCATCTGCTGCTATTTCGATTGCATGTCCGGCTCTTTCGGTATACACAACTTCCCAAGTATACATTTCCTTATCTATCTTTTCATCCAGTAGACTCAGAACAAGTTCCTTACTTTGTGTACCCGAAATTGGATTAACGATGAATATTATTTTTTTCTTGTTTTCGCTCATGCAAGTTGGTTCCATCATTTATATGTTGTGGTCGGCAAAAGTAATATAAATATCTTAATTTTTGCCCTTTTACAGCTTTCTAAAACTATAAAGAGTATATTTTTTCATAGAAAAAGAACAGCTAAAAACATATTTTGTTATCTTTGCCCCCTGTTTTAAACACTTGTTAAGGAAAAAGGATTTAGACTATTATATAAAAGATAGTCAATAAGCGAATTATATAAATAACTATTCATGGGATTATTACAAGAGAAGTTAGCTAAATACGACCTCCCTCAGCAGATAAAGGCTAAAGGCGTATATCCATACTTTCGTTGTATCGAAAGTGAACAGAACACAGAGGTGATAATGAGTGGCAGAAAGGTGTTAATGTTTGGCTCAAACTCATACTTAGGCCTGACTAATCATCCGAAAGTAATTGAAGCTGCTGTTGAAGCTACCCGCAAATATGGTACAGGTTGCGCCGGATCGCGTTTTCTGAACGGTACACTCGACCTCCATCTTCAATTGGAGAAAGAATTAGCCGAATTTGTTGGTAAAGAAGATGCTATCATTTATTCTACCGGATTTCAGGTAAATCTGGGTGTGGTTTCGTGTGTGACAGGTCGTGAAGATTATGTGATCTGTGATGAACTTGACCACGCTTCTATTGTTGAAGGACGCCGCCTTTCTTTTTCTACCATTCTTAAGTTCAAGCATAACGATATGGAATCTCTTGAGAAAGAGTTGCAGAAATGTCGTCCTGATGCAGTGAAACTGATTGTAGTAGATGGAGTATTCAGTATGGAGGGTGATATTGCCAATTTGCCTGAGATCGTCCGTTTGTCTAAAAAATATGATGCCAATATCATGGTAGACGAAGCGCATGGTCTGGGAGTTTTGGGTAATCATGGACGCGGTACTTGTGATCATTTCGGATTGACTAAAGAGGTGGATCTTATTATGGGCACATTCAGTAAGTCATTGGCCGCTATCGGTGGCTTTATTGCAGCAGACGAGTCCATCATTAATTATTTGCGTCACAATTCACGTTCATATATCTTTAGTGCAAGTAATACGCCTGCTGCTACAGCTGCCGCTCGTGCTGCACTTCAAATTATGAAAAACGAACCGGAACGTATTGAGCATTTGTGGGATATAACCAATTACTCTTTAAAGTGTTTCCGTGAACTTGGTTTTGAGATCGGACATACCTCCACTCCTATCATTCCTCTATATGTACGTGATATGGAGAAGACATTTATGGTAACTAAGATGTTATTTGACGAAGGTGTGTTTGTAAATCCGGTTGTGCCTCCCGCATGTTCTCCGAACGATACGTTGATTCGTTTCTCGTTGATGGCTACACACTCTAAAGAACAGATTGATTTTGCTATCGGTAAGTTAGTGAAATGTTTCAAGGCACTTGATCTTTTATAATCCATTATAGAGATAAATAAAGTCAGAATTTATATCTATAGGTATTAGTTTTGACTTTATTCTTTTAAGCGTTGGAATGCTTAAAGAAGAGGTGGTAAAGTGAAAGGCTTTATTACCTCTTTCTTTTTTAAAAGAAATTACTCTCTTGTATTTCTACTACTTCTGAAGTCTGCATTTGTTTATTGCAGGTGAAACCAGAAAAGTGTTGGAAATGGAAGATTATATTTTTACCCTAAAAATCAGTGTCTTATTTTACCCCTTGTTTCAGTCTCTCAGAGAGGCTATCTTTATTATATCCGTACCAAATATCAGAAATTCTTCCATCAGGCGTTACAAGTACATAAAAGGGAATGTCATTTGCTTTGTAACGGATATACAATCCGAATGCTTCTTTGGGATCATTTAGATTGATCCATTTGATATTTTTTTTGAGAGAACTTTTTCCATGATTTCTCATCATCAATATTTATACCGATAAAAGTAATTTTTTCTTTCCACATATCGGATAAGATTTCCATCTCAGGAAGTGATTCAATGCAGTGTTCACAAACTCTGCTCCAAATATCGAGTAAAAGGTAATATGGAAGTCATTTGCATGAATATAGCACTCAATTATGCAAATGTATCAAGAAGTAAAATGAATCAAGAATTACTCAGATTTACCGGGTACATCTCTTTTAATTGCGTATCCGTGTTAATCTGAGTAATTCTGTCTGAGGAGTGTTAAATAGTAACTTCTGTTACAACTTGACCATCGAATAAATTAATTACCCGGTCTGCGAAACCTGCATCATGCTGAGAGTGAGTTACCATAACGATGGTAGTGCCTTCCTTATTCAATTCGCTCAATAGTCCCATAACCTCTTTACCATTTTTAGAGTCAAGATTACCGGTAGGTTCATCGGCAAGAATCAATTTAGGGTTGGCTACTACGGCGCGGGCAATGGCAACACGTTGTTGCTGACCTCCGGAAAGCTGTTGTGGAAAATGCTTGCTTCTATGGGTAATGGCCATGCGCTCCATTGCTTTTTCCACTCGTTGTTTACGTTCAGAGGCCGGAATACCCATGTAGAGTAAGGGCAATTCAATATTTTCATATACATTCAGTTCATCAATCAGATTGAAACTTTGGAATACAAAGCCAATAACTCCTTTGCGGAGATTGGTGCGCTGCGATTCTGTATATTTGGATACTTCTTTTCCGTTCAGATAATACTCTCCTCCTGTAGGATTATCCAGTAAACCGAGAATATTGAGAAGAGTAGATTTTCCACAACCGGAAGGTCCCATGATGGCGACAAATTCGCCCTCTTTTACCTCTACGCTGACGTTATTTAATGCCCATGTTTCAACTTCTTCGGTCTTGAAGATTTTTTGCAAATTGATTGTCTTAATCATAATCGTAATTTTTTAAGAGTTTATATTATTATTCGTTTTTTATTATTTCTGCCGGATTGAGATGCATGATTCTGTAGATTTTATAGGCTGTTGTTACAAAGATAAGTAAACCTATCAGAATGAAGAGGTAAATCCCCCATGTAAATCCGGTAATACTGCTGATCGGGCTATCCTTGGTTATGTCTATCACAAGCAACCTTAATAATGGATAAGTGATGGTATAGGCCAGTATGAATTGGATTATATATGCTTTTCCGAACATCAAAGCAATTACTTTCGGAGTTGCACCGTTTATTTTGCGAATAGCAACTTCTTTCTGCCGGCTGACTGTGTCCATAGAGATAGCTGAGTATATGCTCAGTATAACCAGAAGAGCACTTATGATGCCTAATAGCAGTGAGGCATCGCCCATCAGGTCTCTGATACCTTGTGTTGTACTTCTTCTTATATCCAGTCGTTGTATATCGAGTGGCAATGACTCTGGGACGTAATTACGGCATACCCTTTCTATTTCTGATTTGGCTTTACCAAAACTGATATCGTCACGAAAACGGATATAAATTACGGATGCCTCTTCAGTCGGGAAGAAAACAGAAATATTGTATTGATTGTGTTCTGAAATGTTCTCCCCATAACAAGCCTTGTATGTACCTGCTATCCGATAGTTCTCTTTACCTAATTTTACATTTCCGCTTACAGAATCATTTTCCAACTGCTTTTGAAAGGCTTCGCTGATGTAAACCACGTTACTTGTATGAGGTTCGACGATCTCTCCCCGGAAAGGAATCCGGAAGAACTGGAAGTAGCTGGGATCTCCTTGTCTGACTCTGACAGTGAGAGTACGGTGATCGGCAGACTCATAGTCACTGGTCAGAAACGAATTATAGTTGCCGCTCATCAAAGCTGAACTGATATTTTCCACTCCCGGCAACATCTTTATTTGTGATAAAATCGCATCTTTATTTTTGCCGAGAGTAACACTATTCATTTCAAGGCAAAGCGTGGAATTTGTTTCTTTGTCTGATAGAGGAAGGTACAAAACGCTTCCTACACTATTGAATAAATGTATAGCGATACTCATACCCAGAAAAAAGATACATACACATAGCTGTACGCACATCATGATGTTGCGAAAGAGGTGCCGGTGGCTGTTAGTTTTCATGTGCCCGGCAAGACCGGATCGTTGCAAACGCCGGATGGGATATAGCATTACAAGGGTGCAGATCAGTAACAGCCCTATATAAAGTTTAACTTGAATGCCATATAGAGTTTGGATATCTATTGGAATCATTTCTTTAGGCGGAATATAGGTTGTCAGTAGTAAACAGGTACATTCGGATAAGACCAGCGAGAGCAATAAAGAAAATGTCAGCATCCAGAAAGCTTCGGTGAATAGAAGGGCAAATAAACTTTTGGGGCTGGCACCCAGACTTTTCCGCAGAGCCAGTTCACGATTACGGTTGTAGAATGACTGTATGATGAACTTTAGAAAGTTTATCATACCCGATAACAGAATCAGAGAGGATAAGAAGGTAATGAATGCTATGCCTATCATTCGCTGCGGATCGTGATACGAGTCAGCTTCTTTGTTCGCAATGAAATATGCCATTTCATTATTATGAAGAGTTGTCATCCCCTTTAGGCTTTCATTGGCTTTATTCAATCCGTCTGCTGTTTCCAGTGTACCTTCTGTGATGTATCCTTGTTGTCCGTTCCCCTCTCTCAAATGGGAGAAATAGATATCTGTTTCAACATCTAGTGTTTTGGGGAGATTTCTGATAACATTGACAACTTTATAGTATGTGTTTTTATCTTTTTCGCTTTCCTTCAACTTGACTATTTTCAGTAATGTGCCTACCGGGTTGCTCTTTCCGTATACTTTACGGGCACAACTTTCGGACAACACAACTTCTTCCGGAGTTGTGGGAAGAGCATTGCCATATAAGAAGGATGCATTATAATGTGAAAAGAAATTAGGATCAGTATCCATATATGAAATAATGTAAGGCTTTTCTTCCTGCTCCCTATTGATGAATACAACTTCGGCTTCTCTTTGGTAAGAGTGGAAGCAGATTTGCTTAATACCCGGTATGGGATGTTCTGTCAGGGTCCGGATCTCAGAAGAATTGAGACTCCACCCCCACCCTCCTACTTCATGGTTGGAATTGATCATCCGGATTGAAATCCTTTGTTCGAAATTGGGCATGTTACGTGATGCTCCATCTATTTCATTGATAAAAAAGTGGATGATGCTGAAACAAGTCATACCAACGGAAAGACAAATGGCAGAAATAATGCTGTGTGTCTTATACTTCAGCAGGTTGCGTATTGCTGTTTTGAGATAATGCTGTATCATATAGTTCATTTTCTCTGATTTATTCGTTTTTAATTACTTCTGCCGGATTAGTCCGTGCAATATAATATATCTGCCAGCTGATTGTA
>ULQE01052105.1_pt1 | contig 10714 bp, 10 predicted proteins | sample 1954171 | NCBI WGS metagenome assembly ULQE01 (sample SAMEA4835647, study PRJEB28245) | human gut metagenome | biome: gut microbiome; material: fecal sample | place: Denmark | collected 2008
ATAATAACTTGACTATATCACACACTTTTTTAATTTGGTTTTCAAGCAAAAAAAGAGAAACTAGTCTAATCCAATTTCCCTTTGTAATACACAAAATCTATTTTACATATTCATTTAAAGGTTTAATTCTATATTCTAAATCCGGCATTTGAGCTGTTGGAACATATCCAGCCTCTGCATTAATAACATCTGGTATTCTATTAACTATACTAGCACAAGTTAATTCAACAGTACAAGGTCTAGCAACAACTATTGTAGTATCAGGTTCTCCACAAATTGTCCACTCATTTTTATCAAATTCATCTTCAGCATAAACCTTTCCTATACATTCAGATTCAATAGTAATTCCTTCTTTAGTTTCTGTTGTAACAACAGCACTCATTCCTGTTGCATCTCCTGCTTTAATATTCATATTTAAAGTTGATGAGAATAAATCAGTATCATGAGTTTGCGGAACGCATTTTTGTCTTTGAGAAACAACTGTTAATCCAAGTTTTTGAGCAAGCCATCCATTAACATTCCACATATAAGATGGAGTATATTCTCCTCTCTCTATTATTTTTAATCTATCTTCATCTGACATTCTATCAACTGAAGCAACTTCTTTATCAAAATCTTCTAATGTAAGTCCTGCACCATGTGCTTTAGCCAATGCAATACCATAATCTTCAACATTATAGCTTGAACTTCCTTTTATTTTTGTTATTTTATGTGTTGAACCAGCAATTGAAGAAATTAATTGTCCCCAATAAATATCTTGGTATCCACTACCTGTTATTGTACAATTATTTTTTCTAGCCATTTCATCTAATCTATGAGTTAAAATTGGATTTGAGTTTCCTGGGAAAAATGCTTCTTCACAAGTAGTAATAGCATTTACACCAAGTTCTGCACATAGCATTAAAGCTTCTTCAACATCAGCAATCAAACTCATTGTTGTAACTATACAAATATCTGGTTTTAATTCTTCCATAACTCTTCTTGCATCTTTAACATCTAAAACAGTAACACCTTTATGTTCACATCCCATAATTTCACCTATATCTTTGCCAATAACATTAGGATTAACATCAAAAGCTCCAACTATTTCAGCACATTTTTCATATACATATCTCATTGTATACACTGACATTTTGCCTGTACCGTATTGTACAACTCTTCCCTTTCTATCCATAAAAAACCTCCTTAAAAATTCTTTATCTTAAGTATAACCATTTAAAATATAACTATACTTTTACATAAATTATATAGATAATATTTTTAATTAACAAGTATTTTTTATCTAACTACATTTTTCTGATATAAATTAACTAAATTCATGCATTCATCATAATTATCCAAAACTTCACCAATTCCAATTTGCCTATCTATTATCTGGGAAATCTTACAATTAAAAAGTTCTTCACTTCCTTCACCCCAAATAACAGCCTTTTTATAAATCTGTTCCAATTTATGTGTTATCTTATCTTTTAAAATCTTATCCAAAATTTCTTTATAACCAATTTCCACTCTTCTCTTATTTAAAAAAGCTTTTTTCTTACGTATTATTTTTATGTAAAAATCAAAATCACTAAAAACTAAATTAAACCCCATTCTTCTTTCATGAATTATTTTTTTGTATTCTTCTATATTAGAAGCATCCTCCAATCTCTTTAGCTCAGAATCAATACATTCAAGCATTTTCTGATCCATAACTTGTTTCACATTCTCTTGTTCTTTTTTAGAATTATTCATATTTATCTTCCTTTCCTCATTAGTTTCATAAATCAATTATAATTAATTAATCTTGCAAATATTGTCATAATTTGGAAACAGTAAATATTTTTTAAAAATTTTCTAGCAAAATTATGTAAATGATGATATAATAGTTTTGTAATTTTTTAGTTGCCTTTAGATTTTTCGGAGGCACACGCCTCCGGCTACAGTAAGGAGGTTTAATTATGTTTGACTATCGTATGTGGAATTTTGAAAAACTTTGGAACAACGAAGTACGCAATCTAGCGGTACAATGCATTACAGCGCCAGAAGCTCTACAACTAATTACAAAAGGAGGTCCATCTTCCCCAAAAGATCTTAAAAACATTGATTGCAAAGATTTAGCAGGCATGTTCTCCATTGCAAACATGATTTATGAAATTGACCATGCACTCGAACATAACCGGCACGCAATCCTTGTAATACTTGTACGCGAAACATATGATATCCTCAACAATCCAAACTACTTCAAAGACATCTTTAACGAAGATGAAAACGATGAAGAATGGAAAACAAGAAAAGCACTCCGAGATGGACTGCATAATTTGTTACAAGTTTTATAAAAAGCATGGTGGAATAAACTCCACCATGCTTTTTCAATTATATAACTAAATTTTATTTTATTTCAAAACTATTAATAAATTTATTAATAGCACTTTTTAAATTATTATACTCCTTATCACTACCAAAAAAACTTATATCATAAATTTTTCCTTCACCCTTTATAAACACATTTTCATAAATATATTTTTCAGAACCATCAGAAGTTTCATAAATTATTTGATATCCCTCATTATTTTTTAGATTAAGCATTGCATTTTCAATTTCATTATATCCTCCTGATTCAGAACTATTATTTATCTCTCTTCTTTCCTCTGCATACTCATCCAATGTAATATCCTTATTAACAGTTTTTACATATATAGATGAAGTATATTCAGAATTTGTAGTAGAAGGAATCTCTATTCCAAGTGCTCCTAAATATATACTATTTTCTCCAAGTTTATCTTTTCCAAGATTAGTAGTAACCTTCCAATTAGAGTTATATTTAAAACCATAATCATCCCCATCATATTCTTTCCATTCATCTTTGCTTTCAATCTTCTCTATAGCTTTTGATAAATCAATAGGAATAGTTATTACCTTATTAAATTCTTTTTTACCACTTTCCTTAAAATATATTTCCATCTTAATTTTAGAATTTTCTTTAATCTTCTCACTAACTAACCTATCATTATATACTCTATCATCATATTCTCTCTGTTCTTCATTATACATAGCGATCTCATTATTTTTATCATCAAGAACTTTATAATATTTCTCAAAATCATCTCCAGTGTAATTAGTTTTATCCACCTTAATTTTTAAAATATTAGTATATGAACCTTTTATAAATTCAGCAACAGACACATTAACATTTTCAGCAATTTCATACTTTTGAGGATTATTAAATTCATATTTTTTATTTTCTTCTAAATTTTTAACTGATATAGACTCATCAAAATTCCATTCACCTTTCAAACTATCTCCATAAACAGGATAAGCAGAATTTTCATTCTCACATTCAGTATATTCTTTAATTTCAGAAATCTTCGAACTTATATAAACATTTTCTGGATTATCAATCATAATCTCACTAACATCAAATACTTGATAATAAACATATTCACCATCAGAAATCTTATCAACTGTAGAATTTACTGGTTCAAAATTCATTCCATTAATTTCATACTCGCCAATTATTTCAAGCCATATATCGGGATTACTATTAGCAATCTCTATTTCGTATCCTAAAATCAATGTAGTATCATCAATTGCCCCATCTTTTAATTTAATCTTAACATTTTCACTAACAACCTCATCATTAAATTTAGTTGAATTTTCTTCATACTTACTATTAATACCTAATTTACTCAATATAGGTGAAATAATTGTTTTTGTTCCATTAACATGAGCATATGTGCAACCTCCTACAAAAATTACCAACATAGCACATGCAGCAATTGATACAGATTTTAGATATCGTCTAAACTTATATACCTTATGATTATCATCAATTTTATTTTTTCCAAAATCAGAAAAAAGCTTATCTATTTTTTCTGGAATGTATGTATCCGATTTCATTTGTTTTTTTAACAATTTATCAAATTCTTCATCTTTCATTTTAAAACTCCTCCTTTCCTAATTTATTTTTCAAAAATTCTCTAGCACGTGATAACCTTGATTTCACAGTTCCTACCGGAATATCAACTATTTCTGAAATTTCATTTACAGAATAATCATCATAATAGTAAAGAATAGTAATTAATTTCAAATCTTCATTTAAGCTTTCTATCGCTAGTCTTATTCCATATTGATCAATATCATAAACATCATTTCTTGAATTATTAAGATTATTTTCCATACTTTCATCAAAAGGAACAATATTATTCTTATTTTTTCTTAATAAATCATAGCATTTATTAATTACAATTCTTGTAGCCCATGTTGAGAAAAATTTCAAATCTTTTAATTGCCTAAAATTCTGATAAATACTCATTAAAGCTTCTTGCAATGCATCATAAACATCATCATCGTTTTTTAATATTGCTTTAGCAGTTTTATAAAATCTAAGCTTATTTTCCTCTATAAGATTTGTAAAACTATTTAATTCAATACTCATTTTTTTTAATCCTTTCTATATTCTTACCCATTAGACGATACATCTTTTAATTTGGTTCAACTTTTATTAAAATTATATATATACTTCTTTATTAATTCAACCAAAAAGCAGAAAAAACAAATTGTTTCTCCTGCTTCTTTATTAATATTTATAACAATAATCCAAACATACCCAACCACTTGGTGAATATCCCCAATTATTTATAATTTTTGAAATTGTAAAAACAACACCTCTTCTATATCCATTACATTCTCCACCTAATCTACGATTCTGAAGTCTTGCATTAGAAGAAAGTTGATAATACCTTTTACTACTATAATTCGTTGAAGGGCCATTTCTCACATTAAGGACACTAGCTGTAACTCTATATCCACCTACTGAATATTTTTCACCTTTCTCCTTATTCGTATAATTAGATGTTGAACTAACTAAATAATCAGAACTAACCCACTTTCCAGCACTTATTCTTGACCAATTACCTGAGGTTTCATAAACAGTTATTTGTTCGCCATTTCTTATTGCTCCAATTCTATTTCCATTAGGTGAACTTCTAATATTTAAACCGCCATTTGCTTTAACATACCTTGTATATGGCTGTACAACTACTGGCTTAATATTATTTTCTTGAACATTTTCATCATGCTTATAACAAAAGAAACCTTTTGCGTTCGCATAATTTTTAAAATTTTGTACAGATACATACACTGTATTTCCTACAACTGTTACTTTTCCTCTTCTTGTACTTGTTTCAAATTTTCCAGCATATAAATAAGGATCATATATTTTTATAGTATCTCCATCAATTCCAGTTAAAACAATAATATGTCCTCCAGTTGTAAATAATCCATTTCCTACAGAAGCCACAACATAATTATTATTTCTTAATAACTCAATTGCTCTTTGAAAATTAGTTGTTTCAGAATACCCAATGTCACATTCCAACTTCTAGCCTTATCACCCTCGTATGCAATATCTCCTTGCAATTCAAAACCTTCATCTTCTACCTCTTGTTCTAGATTTTGTTCATCAATTTCGTTTTGCTCAATAATCTCTGCAGTCTTCAATTCTATAATTTCTTCTTCTGTCATTTCATAAAATTGTATTTCATTATTAATTACATTCTGCATTTCATCTATCGAATTATTTAAATTTTCATTTTTTATAACTATTCCTGCTAAACACTTTAAAATCAATAAACAGCCTAAAATTATAACTATAATTAAACTTTTCTTATATTTTTTTCTCCCTTCACTATAATTTATGAAAAAAAGCTAGAAAACGATATCTTAAAATCGATTTCTAGCTTTCTCAATATTTTATTTTTACTTTATTCTCTTTCCTTGCACTAAAGGATTTAAACTTCTTATCTTTATATTTGGTAAACAAATACTTGGGATTTCATCTAATGTTATATTTTCAAATTTATCAAAATACTCAAGTAATTTTGAATCATTAACGCTCTTTAACCTGTAAATTAAATCCTCTTCATTAAGCACATATAAATCTTCATATGTAATATATTTATTATCAATTCCATATTTAGTTATAGCTGCTAAAAGTTCCATCATATAATTATCCTCATTGGAATGACAATAAAGATCAATACTCTCACTAATTTCTAAAACTTTATTTGCAACACTTTTCGTCTTAAATCCTATTTCATTATCATAAATTTCTATATCATTTATAATATTATCTATAACTTCATAATCCACATTTTTTGTCCAAGCAATTCCTGTAAGTATTACTCCGTCTAATCTATCTGCACATACTTTTGGTCGATTATTATCCACGATATTATATTGCTTAAAATCAATAATATCTTCAATTTCAATATCATCTTCCTTCAAACACTTTCTCAAATACGTATCATTTTTTAATATTTTTTCCGTATTCTCTTCTGTACTTTCTTGATTAGCATAATCCTTATTCATATAATCTATTACATGTGAAAAACAAGGAGTAGCAATATCATGAAATAATCCTGCCAAAGTTGCTTTTTTATCTCTTGTACATTTCCAAGTTAGCAAAGCAACTGTTAACGAATGATCATATCTTGTAATCTTTTCTTTAAAATTATATATATGCTTTGACGCATAATCCATTCCACAAAAATAGCATATCTTCTTCAATCTCTTTAAACAAGGAACATTCAAATATTTATTTAGAAACTTAGGTTTATTACTATATTCTAATTTATTCAAATAAATTTCAAGTAAAGATTCTTCCATTTCTTCTCATACCTTTCAGTATTTTTTATTATATTTTAAATTTTGCATTTTACTTATATCACAAAATCATCATAAAAACAATTATTCTAATAAACCTTGTAACTTTTTTATCTATCTTTAAGCATAAAAAAACACATAACATAAGTTATGTGTTTGGTGGGCAGGGATGGATTGCGTCGAGCCGCGTCAGAAAAATAGTCCACTGGACTATTTTTACCTTCGCTTTGGTCGGCTCCAGACCGACTCAAAGCTCGGCAACTTCCTTTTCGAATCCATCGTTTAAGTAAAAAAAATACATAGCTTACGCTATGTATTTTGGTGGGCAGGGATGGATTCGAACCATCGTAGACTCTCGTCGCCAGATTTACAGTCTGGTGCCATTAACCACTCGACCACCTACCCAAGATGGTGCGCCTTCAAGGATTCGAACCTTGGACCCACCGGTTATGAGCCGGTTGCTCTGACCAACTGAGCTAAAGGCGCATTTCTCAACTGCAAGACCTATTATAATTTAATACTTTAAATATGTCAAGACATTTTTAAAATTTTTTGAAAAAAATTTAAGGACTACTAAAAGCAGTAGTCCTTAAAGCTAATTTTTATAAATTACTCTCTCCTCTTCCTTCTGGTAAAGCAGGAAATTCAAGGACAACTCTAATTTTCATTACATATCTAATTGTTCTAATAATTTTAGAATTTTTAAATCTTTGCCATAATGAAGGCTTAACATCAAATCTGGTCTCTTGCATATACATATCATTTAAAATTTGATCATCTTCTTTTTCTTGTTTAGCTTGCGCAAGAATAGGATTAACCTTTGCTTCTGCTTGAGGCTTAACAACTGTTGCAGCAGCAATGTTTGAACCACTCTTAGAAGAAGTTTTTGCTTCAGTTACATCAGCTTTAGCCTGAACTGGTTCAGCCTTAACAGGAGCAACTTTTACTTCTTGTGGTTTAACTTCAACCTTTTCAACTTTTTCTTGAACAGGTTCTGAAGAAACTTCTTCTACCGGTGCAGGTATATACTTCAAAGCATCAGCAATTTCAATTCCAATATAGCTTAAAGCCTTAGATTTATCTTCAATTCTTTCCATATCTATTTCTATATGGAAATTAGATTCCAAATTATTAATTCTAGCATCTATTAATTTTCTTGCAGATTTCTTTTCTTCATCATCAGTTCCTTGAGAAAGAATTTTTAAAGACTCACCAATATCATCAGAAAACTTAACTGATGCATTTTCAATCTCTTGTTCATATCCTTCTTCTTTCTTCAAAACCTTAGATAAAATAGTTTTTAATTCAAAAGCAGAACTAATATTTTTTTCTCTTTGAATTATTAATTCCTCAATCTTTTTAGTGTTCTCTTCAAATTGATTTGTTGCAAATTCAACTAAATCATAAGCAGCCTTGTATACACTTCTTGGAAAATTCTTTTTCTTAGGATATTCCTCCAAGTATGTCTTAATTGATTCAACTAAATCTTTGAAGTAAGAATCTTCTTCTAGTTGAACAATTTGCTTTTTGCTCTTAGGATTTATCATCTTTTGAACTTTTTCTATATTAGACAATATCTTTTCTTCCGTGATTACCATCCTCACGTTTACTATGCCTTGTTTATGATTAAATAATTTATCAAATAATGACATTGTAAACTGACCTCCTTTAAATTTGTACAAACTCAAAATTTAACTAAATTCATTATACCGTTAACTAAAAAAAGATACAATTACTTTTGTATCTTTTTTCTATTACATTTTCGTTACATTTCTTGCTTCCCTAGGACTTTTTTGATTTCCTCATGTCTTTTTACCTTCTGCGTTGTTGTCTTAATTAATTCTTGATCAGTAACAATAATTTCTCTTATATATTTATATGATGGCATAGTTTTATTAATTTCTTTAACATGCTCCCACATATATTCTTTTATTTTATCTTCATCATCAGTCTCAATTAACTCTTTCATTCTTTCTTTTTCATAAACTATTTCAGCATTAATCTTTGATTCTTTTTCATCAGCATTATTAGCAGGAACTCCATAAACAAAAGATTCTTTTACACCATCAATTCTACCAAGCAAAGCTTCAATTTCTTCTGGATAAATATTCTTCCCATTTTTCAACACAATAACTGTCTTTTTTCTACCAGCAATAAATAAGAAACCATCTTTATCAAAATATCCTAAATCACCTGTATGAAACCAACCATCAATAATCGCTTCCTTTGTAGCCTCTTCATCGCCATAATACTCAAGCATAATAGAGTCAGCTTTTGCAATTATTTCACCAATTCCATTTTCATTTGGTTCATCTATTTTTAATTCTACACTTGGGAAAGCTTTACCAACAGAACCAATTCTAGAATATTTAGGTTGTCCATTTCCTGCAGCTAAAACAGGAGATGTTTCTGTTAAACCATATCCCTGTGCCATATTAATTCCTAAAGCATTAAAACCTTTTTCAACTTCAGGGTCCAAAGCAGCAGCACCATTAATAAACAATCTAACCTTTCCACCTAATAAATCATGAATTTCTTTAAATATTTTTCTTCTAGCATCTATATGCAATTTCATTAAAAAGTTGCTTATTTTCATTCCTTTTTCAACTTTTTTTAATTTACCTTTTTTAGCAATACCTCTCATTACCTTTTTATACATATTTTCATACAAAATAGGAACTGAAATCATTGCAGTAATTTGATATTCTCTAATATTATCAGCAATATGTCTTATTCCATCGCAATAACATATTGTTGCACCAGCATAAATTGGATATAAAAATCCAACAGTTGATTCAAAAGTATGATGTAAAGGTAAGAAAGAAAGCATTCTATCATTTGTACCTATATCAAACATTGAAGCAATATCTTGAAGGTTTGTACATAAATTTTTATGAGATAAAGCAACAGCTTTTGATTTTGCAGTTGTACCAGAAGTAAATAGCATTATAGACATTTTCTCAGCATCAATAGTTGCATCAACAAAGTCTTTATTTCCACCTGCAAGTAATTTTTCTCCTTTTTTTATTAACTCTTTAAAAGATAAAATATCATTTTCATCTTTCTTTAAATCCATACAAATATAATATTTTAAATTTGAAGTTCCAGAATTCTTGACATCCTTCATAACATCAAGATATTTATCACTAAATATAATAGCATCAACTTCCGAACGTTCAATTAAACTTTTAATTTCATTTTCAGGTAAAGATTTATCCATTGGTACAACAATTCCCGTACCAGCAACAACAGCTAAATATGAAACAGCCCATTCATATCTATTTTCTGAAATAACAGCTATTCTCTTATCTTTTAAACCTAAATTAACTAACGCTGTTCCTAAAGCATTAACCTGATTTGAAAATTCTTTATAAGATATATCATTAAAAACTCCAGGTTCCTTAGTTTTAAATCTAAAAGCCGGCTTATCACCATATGTCTTTGCAGACTTGTTTAACATATCCTTTAAATCTGTTATTTTAACATAATCATGTATCCCTTTACCCATTTTTATTTCATTCCTTCCTAAAAATACCACTTGCTACTTAACATCTCTTTTCAATCCATAAATCATTTTATCAAATTCCAAACATAACTCTTTAATATCTATTGGATTTCCTGACTTTATTTTATACATAAATCCTGCACACGTAAATGAAAAGATTTCAGAAGCAATAATACCACTATTACCATCTTTCAACTCACCACTCTGAATACCTTCTTTAACAATCTCTTCAATCTTGCCAATATAATCAGTTATATACTTTTGACACTTTTGATTTCGTTGATCGCTACCCCAGACCTGAGATAAATAAATAGTAATCAAATTTTGGTACTTAGTTATTATTCTCAATTGAAGCAACGCAACTGCTCTCAATTTATCTATTGAATTATTTAATTTTGAAATTTTTAAATCTATATTATTTATTAAAAGTTTTGTACCTTCTTCTAATAAAAAATTATAAATTTCTTCTTTGCTCGAAAAATGATAATACAAAGTACCTTTAGCAACACCAACTGTAGCAGTAATTTCCTCGACACTCGTAGCATCATAACCTTTTTCAGCAAA
>ULQE01005027.1_pt1 | contig 10712 bp, 10 predicted proteins | sample 1954171 | NCBI WGS metagenome assembly ULQE01 (sample SAMEA4835647, study PRJEB28245) | human gut metagenome | biome: gut microbiome; material: fecal sample | place: Denmark | collected 2008
CATTATGCTGCGAAGGGAGAGTTATTACCGTATCACAAGGAGCCAGTCCCACATATTCCGCTTTCAGATGATAAGTTCCGGTCTCCAGTCCCTTTATCCGGAAGCAGCCGGTAGAATCTGTCAGCCATCCTTGAAACGGTTGTTCAGCTATGCTCAAATTGGAGCCTACCAGTACATCATGTACTACATCATAAGGAGGACGTTGACGGACAGATTCACCATACACCCGACCAACAATCGTGTATTTTGCAGAATCACCCTTATTATGCGTTATATCCCCCCTCAAAGGCATAGTAAAACACCGATATTCCATAGTGTACTTCCCGTTGATAAAAAGCACCTCCCATGGATAAATGGATTTCAGTGTTTCTTTGAGGGCAAGAGCCAGCGGGTGATTTCCGTCGTTTATCATTTTTCGCGAAGTACGCAGAAAAATGAAACGTACGTCACAGTCTACGAAGTGACCGTCCTCCGTCGTCTGAAAATCACTTAGCGAAAAAAGGAACCGTTCTCCACGGTATTCAGGAAACCGCTCCCAAGGAAACCGACGCACAATCTCCCCATATGCCTTTGTCAGATTCAGTCCGGCTCTCCGGTAATTATGATAAGTCTGCGTTTCCAGCACTTTACCGTTCCGGACGGTCAGTACCTGCTCCGTTTCCATGTTACGGTCGAAACCGTCATGCACGTATCTCACCAAATCACCTTTTCCGGCCCGAAGTTCCCCACTGAACCAGCGGGCTTGAATCGTCCCCGCCCGACAATAGGCCGTAAAAATCGGCTGCAAGTCCTTCACCTCATACACCCGTGTAGATTTCTTCTTGCCGACCTCTTCATAGACATCCGCCTCTACCCGTTGCAGGCAAAGATACCCGTCACGCACCTCCCAGAAAGCGGTATATCCGCTATAATTGCCAGTGGACCGACTGACATTTTCCGGAAGAAAATCTCTCATCCGCCTGCATAGCAGGGAGTCGTATCCTATCGGCTTTGCCATCAAAACCCATTCTTCTCCTTCCAGACGAATCACATCACCCGATTGTCCTGTAGCCTTTGCAAAGGTGACGATAAGTGAAAGTAATATCGCAACAATAAAAAATTTTATACGCATAGCTTATTTACTCATATGTATGATATTCCCCTCTAAAATAGCAAAAACTATTTGAAAATACAAGGTTTCTCCGTATACTTTATACTTTGCCTTACTTTCAACAAGAGTAAATAGATAATGCTGAGTTTTAATCTATAATATCATTATTACATCTGTAAGAGTAGTAATGTAATCCTTATCTTCCGCATAACCGATCTCATCAAGCCAAAGCAAATAGTTACCACCTTTATATTTGTATTGAACTTTTGTATAATAAGCCCGAACACTTTCCGTCCAATGATTGAATTCATAGTATTTCCCTGTACGTGGATTGGTAAGTCCGAAAAGATTATGCTTATTTCGACATACCGATGAACGGAACCATCCGGTTTCCAGTATAGCCTGAGCCAATACGATTTTGGGATATAGGATTCCGTTTCTAATGATTTCTTTATAAAGGTTGGGGATGGTAAGTTCAGGAAGATGATTTTCTGATTTAGTAATATCATCTGTTTTCTTTTGCAGTTCTGTTTTTAGGGATGCATTCCTGTCACTATTCCGGCTGATATTTTCCAATTTTTTCTGATTGTCCGGCCCGACAATCAGGGTATCTTTTACCATCATCTTATTCTTTTTCCCTTCTGTAACATCCTTTGCTGCACGGTTATAAGACTCTTTTCGTCTTTCTGTAGGCAGAATTTCCGAATCTCTGGTTATCGTATAGAACTGTGCCGATACGCTTACCGGCAGTAGCATCAGAAGCAGTGAAATCAGAATAGTGTTGCGCATTTCTTTTTCAGGGGATTGCCGTAAATACATTTGTGGCATTCAGGCGGTTAGAACCGCAAATATAACAGCTTAATTACAGTAATATGGAAATGCACAACAGAAATCAGTCCGATTTATTGCCATACGAGAAACTGGCAATACTGGGTATCGACCGTGAAAAAGCGGACAGCTTACCCATGGAAGTGAAGGAGAAGCTGATGGCAGGTGAAGTGACTCCCATCATGCAGGTATCCATCAACGCAAGGAACGGCAGCATCATTACCATGCCGATGAAGCTACAGATGACTACAGACAAGAACGGTGCTCCGGCTCTTATAGCTTATCCGGTACGTGCCGAACTGGACCGGGAACGCAACAAGGTTCTCAATCTCACTCAGCAGGAGGCTGAACGCCTGGCCAGAGGTGAGGTAATACAGAAGGCGGTCAACGTAAACGGTGAAAAGACTCAGCAGTATCTCCAGCTTGATCCGGAAACGAAATCCGTCATTCACAGACGTGTTACAGACATCAAGCTGGAGCAGCGTCTGAAGGACATGGAGAAGGTAAACGACATTGAACTGGGTATGCAGCAGAAGCAGCAGGTACGGGAGGGAAAACCGGTTGAGCTGAATGTGGGCGGTGAGAAGTTTTCAGTCGGCATTGACCTGAAGGAGCAGCAGGGATTCAAGCTTATCAAGGGTGACATGAAGGAATGGGAAAGGCAGCAGAAGCTCCGCTATGACGAGATTCATCCTGAATACCTCGGCCTTGTCATGACTGACAAGAACCGTTGGGAGTATCAGAAGGTGGTGGACAAAAAGTCCGTGGAACGTGCCATTTCACTCTCTCCATCCCGAAAGGAAACAAAAGCAAACAGCCTTAAACTCTAATACTGATTCCTATGACTAAAAAAACAGATTCAGATAATGATAACGGTATCATCAGGCAGTTCAACGAACTGAAGAAGAAGCATCCGGATGCCATGCTGCTGTTCAGACGGAACAGTTTCTATGAACTCTATAAGCAGGATGCCGTCAAGGCTGCCGCAGTGATTGCCATCGAGATTACAGACAGGATGCTGCCTGACTACAAGAGACCTGTAAGGGTTGCATCATTCCCTCAATCAGCACTTGACGTTTATCTGCCCAGACTGATACGTTCCGGAATCAGGGTGGCAATCTGTGATGCCTTGGACAGTCCTTTGAAGAAGAAGGCCGGACAGGATAAAACTGAAATTAATGACAGAACCATTCAAAACAATACAGATATGGGAAAGAAGAAAAAGGAACAGGGTGCGCAGGAAGCTCCTGACAGAACAGTGGAGAACACTGTTGATGTAAAACCTGCAAGGGAAAAGAAGTCGAAGGCCAAAGTTGATACCAAAGCTGAAACCAGGACGGATAATGAGGTAAAGACCGAAAAGAAGGACGGACAGAAAACGGAGACAGCTCAGGAACGCAAGCCCCGTGAGCCGCAGATGGTGACTGCCAACGGTGAAAAGGTAACTCATGGTCATGCCTACCAGAGTACCACCAATCCTGCCGAATGGTACTTTACCGCAAAGATTGACGGACAGCAGCTCAAGCCGCAGAAGATGGATGCAGCAGACCTTGCTGCCTATCAGAACAAGGAAATGACTGTACCGCAACTCATGGAACGCTACTATCCGACAAAGCTGATGCCAAAGGTTTCTGAGGAAGCCTTCCGTATGCCAATGGAGATTGCAGGACCGGACGGTTCCATAACCGTTAACAAGTTCAATGTCTATAAGGAGAAAAACGAGCAGCGTCCTGACTTTGGGAAATACAAGTTCTATGTTCAGGTTGGGGATACGAACATGTCTGCCGTGGCTTCACGCCAGGACCTGAATGCCTACTTCGACAGGGTGGCCACTCCAAACCAGCTTATTGAGAAGAACTTCGGGGAACGTCTGCATCTGAAATCCGCATACGAGAAGTATCAGCTTCCTGAAGGTGTTGACCCCAAGGGTGTGCGTGTGGCCAAGGACAGGAACGACAACAAATGGAAGGTGTCGGTTGACCTCGGAGAAAAGGGACAGACTTCCCGGCATGAAATCTCCTTCGATGACGGCTATTCGCTTTTCAAGACCAAGACGGCCACAAGGGAACAGATTGCGGCCAAGTACCTGAATACGGAAATAACCGGTATGCTTGCAGCTAACACCGCAAAGGTGGAGAAATCGGCTTCTATGAAAATGTAACATAATCAGAAAACTAAAATACAAGTTATATGTCAGCTAAAATGAATCATGAGGAGCTTGTGGAGCTTCTGCAGGAGGGCAAGATAGGTTTCCTCCGCTTTGTTATGGACAGTGAGAATGCAGATGATTATCTGGAGTGGTGCCGGTCACACGGTACTGACCCTTCGGATGAATCGGCTGAGTTCTATGTGGAACAGACGGACATCAGGCAGATGGACCGTCAGGTAATGGATGACGACAGCTATGGCATCTGGAACTGACTTTCAGGGAAACAGCGGACAGGCGGCCATAGACCGCTTCGCTGCAATGATGATTGAGCGTATGCAGCAGATGAAGGATACCGGATGGAAACAGGGATGGATTGGCGGCGCATCGGGGTATGCCGGACTGCCGCAGAATGTGGGTGGCCGCAACTATTCCGGTTCAAATTCCTTCTTCCTTCAGATGCATACCGCAGCCATGAACTACCAGCTTCCGGTATATCTGACCTTCAAGCAGGCGCATAACCTGAAGGCTCATGTCCTGAGGGGTGAAAAGTCCTTCCCGGTGGTGTATTGGGATATGATGATAAAGGACAGTCACGGCAAGAGGATAAGCACGGAGGAATACCGTGCAATGAGCAAGGAAGAGAAGAAGGATATGGATGTCATTCCTTTCATCAAGTCATTCCCGGTGTACAATGTGGCACAGACCAATCTGGCAGAAGTGCAGCCGGAAAGGATGCAGAAGCTCATGGACAGGTTCAAGGTTCCGGAACTTCGGGATACGGAAGGTATGTACACCCATGCCGCACTCGACCGTATGGTGGAGACGCAGCAGTGGCTTTGTCCGATACGTGCCGACAAGCGTGAGAACGGTGCCTATTATTCTCCCTCGAAGGATATTGTGGTGCTGCCCATGAAAGCGCAGTTCAATATCGGTGATTCTCCGGAAGAAACCTACCGTGGAGGAATGGAGTATTATTCAACCATGCTGCATGAAATGACTCACTCCACCATGACACCGGAACGTCTGAACAGGGAGATGGGCGGCAGGTTCGGTGACCCGAAATATGCCAAGGAGGAGCTGGTGGCGGAACTTACGGCTGCCATGATCAGCCATTCCATGGGCTTTGATTCCAGGATAACGGACAACTCGGCTGCCTATCTGGACTCGTGGATTGGTGTACTGAAACAGGAACCGAAGTTTATCGTATCGGTCATGGCTGACGTGAACAAGGCTTCCGACCTGATTCTTGACCATGTGGACAAACAGCGTCTGGCTCTCGGTGAGCAGCCTTATCTGGCAAAGAATGACCCGCTGGCTCCTGTCAGTGCGGACGAGGAGATGCCTTTCAAAAATGCGGCCATTGTCAAGACCCGTTCCGGAGACTATGCCATCCGTGCGTCATACGATGGCGTGGAGCTGGGACTGAAGAAGGTTTCCAAGGAAACGGCCAGGACATTCTTCCAGCTTACGGACTGGAAAGACAAGGAGGCTTTCCTGAACATGACGGCACGGAAGACATACGAACCGGAGATTACTATGATGGGCAGGAACCGGAATGCCCGTACAGGACTTGGTATATGAAATTCTGTATAACATCTTAAATCGGAAAGCATGAGTGACTACAAGGTTAATTTCAGGGAAATGAAATCCCGTGTGGGGATTGATGACATTGCATACGCCCTGGGATACCGTCTGGACAGGAAGGCCGGTGTCGGACGTTACATCGAGCTGGTACTCGGTGAAGGCGGTAACAAAAGGGATACGCTGATTGTCAGCCATCCCAACGATAAGGCGGTACAGACCTTCTTCCGGCGTGACGGTTCCAAAGGTGACGTGGTGACACTCATCCGTGAGAATCTGTCTTTCTTCACGGTTTCGGGAAAGGATGAATGGCAGAAGATAGCCAAGGTCATGGCACGCTTTGCCAACATGCCTGAACCTAAATACAGGGAGGACAGGGAGTATGTTAAATCGGCAGGAAAATCATCCGGAGTGTTTGAACCTTCCAGATATGAGGTGAAGCCGGTTGACACCGAAAAAATACCGGGACTGTTCTTCCGGCGCGGACTGTCCAAAGCGACCGTTACGGTTCTTTCACCCTTTATTTCCCTTATAAGGGACAGGAACAACGAGAAGTTTGAGGGCTACAATATCGGATTCCCATATACTGACGGAAAGGGAAATAAAGTCAGGGGGTATGAAATCAGAGGACATGGCGGTTACAAGTCGAAAGCTGCCGGTACAGATTCATCATCTTCGGCATGGGTGGCTGTTCCTTCGGGTATCAGTCCGGACAATGTAAGAAGCGTGTTTTTCTGTGAATCTGCATTTGATGCCATGGCCTTCTACCAAATGAACCGGATACAGATTGGGGACAGTGCGGCTCTGGTTTCACTGGGCGGCACATTTTCCGACAGGCAGATAACCGGAGTCATGGAACGCTTTCCCAATGCACGTGCCTTCGACTGTTTTGACAACGACCTGGCCGGGAGGATATACGGACTGCGCATGATGGCCCTGCAGGAAGGTATTCAGATGAAGATAAGCAGGACTGACGGCGGCATCCGGATTGAAGCGAAGGGAAAGGTATTCGAGCCTGACATGGAGCGTCCCCTACTGGCCCAGGTTGCCAGGCAGCTGAACATCCGGTACCGTATGGGACAGTGGCTTCCTCCGAAGGCTTTCAAAGACTGGAACGACTGTCTGCTGAACAGGCCGATGGAGCCGGTGATTTCACCACACAAAGAGGAACGTGAACAGAATCTGAGCGAACAAAGGAATAAAGGACGTAAAATCTGAATGATATGGACAAAATCAAGTTAAGAATAACGGTAGTGACTGCTTTGGCGGTTTTTCTGCTGAAAGGTACGGATACTTTTGCACAACAGACAGACCCGACTCTGACGGGTGCTGTCTTTGCACAGACATCCACACTGAAGAATATCTATGACAAACGTCAGAAGGCACATGAGAAAATCATTGCTGCCGAGACTGCCGTAACGGTCGCACTCGACAGGGTACACAGTGTGGAGGACAAGATGCTGGAATATCTTTCCAATGCACAGGGAGCCATGCAGAATCTCTATCAGATTAAGCGTGCCGGGGAACTGGTGGCCACGGAGATACCTCAGAACTGCAGCTTGCTGCTCAAATCGGTTGGCAGTAACCTGAAGGGGACGGCCATTGCTGCAATCGTCTCGGACGAACTGGCTGATGCCGCAACCCAGATGGCTGCGCTTTATCCGTTCATGAGGCAGCTGGTGACTTCCGGAAGCTATGATACAGGTGGTTCTGACGGAGGCAAGGAGAAGCACAAGGTAAACCTGCTCAGTTCTTCCGAGCGGTACTACATAGCAAACGAGGTACTGACCAGACTGGAGGCTGTTAATACCGACCTCTTTATCCTGGCATGGCAGGTACGCACACTCTCATGGAACGACCTCTGGTTCTCTCTTGACCCGGAAGGTTGGGCAAACGTGATGTCCGGCAAGAACATCATAGGAGGAATCGTTGCGGACTGGAACCGGGGGTTCTCATTCAATTAATTCAAACAATGTAACTTATCAGGAATATGGATTCAGAAAAGAAGATTATAGGACGCTGTCCGTTCTGCGGCGGCAACGTGGTGAAGACCTGTAAGGGGTATCGCTGCGAGAACAACACAGGTGAACATCCTTCATGTATGCTCAACATCAATGCCATCATCGGCAACCGGAAAATGAATGACGGGGAGATTGCTGAATTTTTAGAGAAACGCCGTATCCTTCTGGACGGCTTTTCCACCAAGGATGGCAAGACTTTCCCGACAGTGCTGGAACTTGCTGATGACGGTGCAGTCAATATGCAGTCTGTAATCGGCAGGTGTCCGCACTGCGGCGGCGAGGTACGTGTGGGGACAAGGGCTTTCAACTGTTCCAACTACAGCAATCAGGAAGCACCGTGTTCATTCGCCATATGGAGGAATATAGGAGGCCATCAGCTGACACTGGAAGAGGCGAAAGAGCTTTGTGAGAAGAACATTACTTCATCCGAACTGGAGATGTATCGGGAAGACGGTTCCATTTATCGCAAGCGTCTCGGTCTGGCTCCGGACAAACTTCAAATCGTAAAGATATGAAACAGGGAAAGAAACTACTGATACTGCCTGCAGTGGCAGTTCTGCTCGGAATGGGAACCGGCTGTTCCGACAACAGCGGGAATAAGGCACAGGATATGGCAAGAAAGGCACTGATGGCTTCGGTAGACAATCCGGAATCCGTAAAGATTGTCGGTATCAGCAAACCGGATTCTGTATTTGGCCGTGAGTATGTTACCATGAAGGAGAAGATGGCTCTTTCTGTGGCCATGATGAAAATCAGCCGCAGGTTTATGGAGGATACGGATTTTGATAATCCGGATTCAGAAAGTCACGGAATGTCCGGGCAGATGAAACGTCAGATGGATGCCATGACGGCACTCCGCTCTCTGATGGTTACGGGGGAGCTGAAGCCTGCAGGTGATGAAGCCAGTCAGGAACGCAAGCCGTTCAGCGGTTGGAAGGTAAAGATAGAGTATGAAGCCACTGATTTTGACGGACAGCCATACCGTTCTGAATACTGGTTCATTATGGATAAGGAAGCGCAATGTGTTATCAGGTCATTTGAAATTCCACTGTTATGAAGCTGAAAAGATTTTTATTACCGATTCTGGCATGGAGTGGGCTGTTGCTCACTTCCTGTCATTGTGAACATGAAGAAGATGACGGTCTTTTATCTTCCCTTCAAGTCGGCAATGTAGTTTGTTCGGACGGAAATATATTGTCCATGGACAAATTCAAGCAATCTGACAAAGAAGCTGTTGCCATAGTTTTCCATGTAAACCGTAGTCCTGATGCTGACAATCTTGGTTATGCAGTTTACATTCATGATATGGAACCGCTGGCTTTTGCCGACAGTCTTGGTATTGATCAGGGTACTTCTGCATCATTGACTGATGAGGACGGAAATGAGAACACCTATTCTTTGTACAATAATGAGGAAGTCCAATCACCAATGGCTATCAAATCTTTTGATTTGTGGAGTTATGGACAATCGGCCTATATTCCTTCTGTCCGGCAACTCTCATTTCTGTTTACTGTCCGGCATCAGATTAATGAATGTATAACTAAAGTCGGGGGAACTCCGATTAATCTGAATACGGGTGAATGCTGGTTATGGTCTTCTACTGAAGTGGAAGGGCAAAAAGAGAACAAAGCTTGGCTTTACTCTATGCAGTCAGGAACTATTCAGGAGACACCGAAAGATCAACCTCATAAATCCAGGCCGGTAATTTCTATATATACGACCAAATAAATAAAAGTCTAAATATAGTCATCTGTGGAGTTTCAGATACTATATTTAGACTTTCTTCTTAACAGACATTTATTTTTGTGCATTTTGATTTGAAATCCCTCTGTTATGAAACTGAAAAGAATTTTATTACCTTTACTGGCATGGAGTGAGCTGATGCTCACTTCCTACCATAGCATATAAGAAATGTTAACTTATGTAACAAGTATAATCTATATACACCCCTACTAATAAGTCAGCCAAACGCCTCTATGTGAAAAAGGCATTTGGCTTTGTATTTATAATCTACTGATTTTTGTAATCTTGCATAAAAGGTAAATATACTCTTACTTTCCTAATGATTTGAACATTTTTGTAATGCAACGTTTCTTCTGCTCCATATTAGGATGGACATAAAGATTAAGTGTGGTAGAAATGTTAGAGTGACCTAACAAAACACTCACTGTTTTATAATCGCATCCGGCCTCAATACAGCGTGTTGCAAAGCTATGACGCAAACCGTGATATTTCAATTTGGGAATACCGAGCTTTTCCATCAGTCCGTTATAATAGTTACGGTACGTACGTGGTTCTGTGGGATGTTCATCATTGGTAAGTACATAGAAATCATCATTGACAATCTTCTTTAGTGGTTTAACTATAGCAAGCAATTCCTTGCTCATGGGGATTTCTCTGCATGAGTTTTTTGTTTTTGGGGAACTGATAACAAGTTCTGTATGTTTCTTTTCTCCTTCAACCATATATATACGTTCAATGGTACGGCTAACAGTTATAGTACCTTCTGTTATATTGATGTCATTCCATTTCAAGGCACATATTTCACCGATACGTAAACCTGTACTAAGACTTATATAAATGCCAAGCCCTGTAAACGTAAAATGACTCTGAATATGATCAAGTATTTTCCTATGATTAGAAACAGACAATACTTCCAGTTCCTTGTTCGCTGAATTTGTAGGATATTTGATGTCCCACTCATAGTAGTTCATCCATTCATTCTTTACTCCAAACTTCATCACCATTTTCAGAACGATCAGAATGTCTTTAATTGATTTGACACTCAATCCACATTCAATCTTTTCTAATACGAAACTCTGTACACTCTGTTCTGGAAGTGAGTCTTTTTCTCCAAAAGCAGGAAGGAGGTGGTTTTCCAAAATTAATAAATATGCAGACATTGTGGACTGCTTCACGTAAGGTCGCTTGTACTCTTTCCAGGCAACCGCAATTTCTCTAATTGTCTTGTTATTCATAAAATTCTGATAATTAATTCTCATAATTAAAGAAATATAATAAGAGATGTTCCAAATCTGAGATT
>ULQE01037614.1_pt1 | contig 10695 bp, 5 predicted proteins | sample 1954171 | NCBI WGS metagenome assembly ULQE01 (sample SAMEA4835647, study PRJEB28245) | human gut metagenome | biome: gut microbiome; material: fecal sample | place: Denmark | collected 2008
GAAAGTGCGCATCAATCCCGGCAACTACGTAGATCCCGGACGCACTTTCAAACAACTGGAATATACCGACGAGGAATATGCCGCCGAACTGCAAAAGATACGTGACCGCTTCGTCCCCTTCCTGAATATCTGTAAAGAGAATCATACAGCCATCCGTATCGGAGTGAACCACGGCTCACTGTCCGATCGCATCATGTCACGCTACGGTGACACGCCGGAAGGTATGGTAGAGTCGTGCATGGAATTCCTGCGCATCTGCGTAGACGAGAAGTTTACGGATGTCGTCATCTCAATCAAAGCATCCAACACGGTGGTAATGGTAAAGACCGTACGCCTGTTGGTATCAGTGATGGAACAGGAAGGCATGTCATTCCCTCTCCACTTGGGTGTAACGGAAGCCGGCGACGGAGAAGACGGACGTATCAAATCGGCTTTGGGCATCGGCGCATTATTGGCTGACGGGCTGGGCGACACGATCCGTGTCTCGCTGAGTGAAGAACCGGAAGCCGAGATTCCCGTGGCACGCAAGCTGGTGGACTATATTACAAGTCGCCGGAACCATCCGTACATTCCCGGCATGGAAGCTCCGGATTTCAACTACCTTTCTCCGGTACGCCGTAAAACACGGCCGGTACGCAATATCGGCGGAGACCATCTGCCCGTGGTACTTGCCGACCGCATGGACGGACGTATGGAGACCCATCCGCAATTTACACCGGATTACATTTATGCCGGACGTGCTTTGCCCGAACAGACAGAACCCGGAGTTCAATACATCCTCGATGCCGACGTATGGAAAGGAGAACCTGACACGTGGCCTGCCTTCAATTATGCACAATTGGAGTTAATGGAAACATGCGTAGCCGAACTGAAATTCCTCTTTACCCCTTACATGGCGCTTACCCGGGAAGTTGTCGCATGCCTGAAGCAACACCCCGAAGCAGTCGTTGTCTCACAAAGCAACCACCCGAACCGTGTAGGCGAACATCGTGCCCTGGCACATCAACTGACGGTGGAGGGATTACAGAATCCGGTTATCTTCTTCCAACACTATGCCGAAGATACAGCTGAAGACTTGCAGGTCAAAGCCGGCGCGGATATGGGAGCCTTGATCTTTGACGGATTGTGTGACGGAATTTATCTCTTCAACCAAGGCAAACTGAGCCATGCAGTGATTGATGCCACTGCTTTCGGAATTCTGCAGGCAGGACGTATCCGTACCAGTAAGACTGAATATATTTCTTGCCCGGGATGCGGACGAACAATGTTCAACCTGCAAAGTACGATTGCCCGCGTCAAAGAAGCCACCTCCCACTTGAAGGGGCTCAAGATAGGCATCATGGGATGCATTGTCAACGGACCAGGCGAAATGGCAGACGCCGACTACGGTTATGTAGGAGCCGGACGTGGCAAAATCAGTCTTTATAAACAGAAGGAATGCATTGAAAAGAATATTCCGGAAGAAGAAGCCGTAGAAAAGCTGATAGAACTGATTAAAGCAAACGGGGACTATGAAGAGAAGACTTCTTCCCTGTCCTCTCCCAAAGAAAAGGAAGACAAATAGTTCTTGCGGACGATGGATAACCGTTACCTCAAAGAGAGTGTATCATAGTTCACCACAGATCGCACAGATTTACACAAAACGATTTTTAATCTACTGACAATCAATAATATTTATCTGTGCAAATCTGTGTAATCTGTGGTGAATACGAATTTTGACTTCCTCTTTAATATAGTATACTTAACTATAAAGTTCTTTATCTCTTACGCTGAGCAAAGATCCACTCCATGAATCCGGGATAGTTGAAAGCCGGATTCCAGCTTCCATGATTGCAACCGGGAAACTCAATATATTCCACTTCCGCTCCCAAGTTCTTCAACGCTCTATAAGCCTCACGCGAGCCTTCTACAGGCACTACATTGTCGGCATCACCGTGAAAAATACGGAAACGAACATTTGCTGCATCGGCCAGACGCACCGGATTCACGGTCCCGCAGATGGGAACCGCAGCAGCAAACGTATCGGGAAAACGGACAGCAAGATCGTACGTCGCCATGCCTCCCATAGAAAGACCGACCACATAGATACGGTTACGATCCACCTGAGGCAAATCAAGATAGGTATCCAACAACTCTTTTACTGCACGCAGTACAGAAGTGATCTCTTGTCCTGCCGGCATCTCCGAAGGAATAAAGGAAGAGGGACGGGAGGTATACGCCCAATAGTCTTTTTCGGGACATTGAGGTACAAGGACAAATGCCGGATACTTCTCCCGGTTCACCGGATTGAGAAACATCTGACCACCATGTGTCAACTGCTTCTCGTTATCACTCCCCCGCTCACCGGCACCGTGCAGAAAGAGTACCAAAGGATATTGCAGTCCCGTCTTTTCCACCTCGGGACGAAGTAGACGGTAATTGAGAGAATCACCCCGGGAAGAGATAAAAACTTTCTTTTGATACATCTCTTGCGAACGGGCACCCACACCCAAAAGAAAGAGACTGATAAAGAAAAGGACAAACTGTTTCATGGCTATTCGGTATTATTCTACATATTTAGTTTCGGAAGGTAAAGATACACCATTTTCGTTAAAGGCTTCCACAGCAAAATAATAATCCTGATCGATAGTCAGCGATTTCATCTCCAACTCATTGCCACCGTACACCATCCACGAACTGTATAACTTATCAGGGGCGATCCCCCACAGGACGTTGTATCCCTGAGCTCCTTTCACCGGCTCCCAGCGAACAGTAACATCACGACGGTCGGTGTGCCGATCCAGAGCCAGCTTTTGAGGTGACCGGGGAGCCTTGCCGAACCCGAGTCCGAATACACGCAGTTCAGAAATAGCCAGATTCGGAGTAGGTACATCGATATTCCTATAGCGGATATAGTGTGCGGTAGTCGAGACTTCAAGTTCTACATAGTCATTCGGCGTATCCTTATAGCTGCTCCGGCGATCGACCAGTGTATTCCAGGTCTCCCCGTCGGAAGAGCCCTCAATCACATAGCGGTGACGCAATCCGGGAATCCGACCGTATAGATTACTCCGATAGTCGTGATAATTCACCTGTACGGCACAGACACGGGCAGGTTTCTCCAAGTCGATCAGTACCCACTGACGTTCATCATTTGCTTCCGCCAGCCAGAAAGACTTGGTTCTTTCATCCGTCAATGCATCCGGTCCGAACTCACCTTTCGCAGTAGATGCTGTCACCGGTTTGCGATAAGAAAGGAGCATCCATCCACGGAACTGCCCCTTCTTGCCGGGTACGGCCGGAGCATAGCGGGGATAATCACCGAAGCGGGTGTCCACGTACATAATACCGTCTTTATCGAATCCGGCAGGAAACATGCAGAGCCGGCGTTCCCAGTTGACGTTGATGGAAAGAGCCATCGAAGCAAAATGCCAATACTCTCCGCCGGGCCCCTGAACCGTACTGCCGTGTCCGGCTCCGTTCATATATCCCCCCGGTTTGTATGACACGGGATTGTGCTTCTGATAGGTGTAAGGCCCCATCGGATGATCGGCTACATAAACACCGTCGGCATAGACATTGAATTCGGTACCGGGAGCACCATACTGCATATAATACTTCCCGTTGTGCTTGGTCAGCCACGGGCCTTCGATATATCCTCCTAAAACGGTATCGCTATGATTCTCACCGAAACGTTCCCAGCCGTGGCGCGGCATGTCGAGATTGAAAAGCTCCTTCACTCCTCCTTTCGGAAGGAACCGGTGATTCTTATCCAGTTCCATACCCCGGATGGGATAAACATTGGACGAACCCCAGAACATATAGGCTTTGCCATCGTCGTCGATAAAAAGATCGGGGTCCTGCAGGTTATGAAGGATGGCGGGTGTAGCTTTCCATTCGCCGCTCTTCGGATTGTCGGAATAGAGAATACTCATAGAACCCGAAGGATCACCGGTGACATAAAGCACTGAGTCTTTATAGTTATGAGCGGCCGGAGCGTTGCTCCCCTGCGGATACCAGTCTTTGGGGGCGATAAAATCCCAGTCCAGCAGATCTTTAGAGTGCCAGTATCCATTGGAACGGGTGACGAACATATAATACTCTCCACGGAACCTGACCACTGCCGGATCGGCACCCGAGCGGTAGGAAATGTCCTTGTCGGAGTTATAGATCATATAGGTATAATCTATGTTCAGCGGGTTGCAATAAGTATCTTGCCGCATGTCTTGCGCAAGGGCAAGGGCGGGAGACCCCAAAGCGAGTAAAAGAAGGAATAGTTGTTTCATGGTTGTAATCTATGGTATATCTTATTCTTCTGAGCCGAACCCCAGTCTCTTCAATCCTCTCTGTACATCGGGATGACTCATGAAGAGTTTCCATATCAAGCCTGAGCGATAGTTTTCAATCATCACAATAATCGGTCCCTGATCGATGGCGAGATAAGAGGAAGCAAACCAGTTTTCTGTCAGGTTGAAGGCATCCTTAAAGCCATATTCTCCCCACAGACGGTCGCCCAATTCTTCGTAGAAATAACGCATAGCCTCCAGAGAATGTTTCGGAGTATAAGGAATGGAAGAGATGGCTGCGGTCGGGGTAATCACTCCCAAGTCGTTCTGTGGGCAATGTGCCGAGTAACCCTGATGATTGTCGCTCGCTGTCAGTCCCCAGCATTTGCGGCCGTATCCTTTATACTTCTTCGGATTATCGATGCAATAAGCACGGTTGATCAGGGTATGTGCTTTCATCTGCTCACCGTAGTCGGCATAACTGTCTTTGAGTCCGCGCGGATCGAGTCCGAGATAGGAATAATGTGTAAAGAAGAGAGGGCCACCAAAGTCGGTGCCCAGGGGCAAGCGGATGCCGTAATATTCTTTTCCGTTCTTGAATGTAATGGAGTTGGCCCACCCCTTATGATACACCGATTCACGAATCGGATAAGTAGGCGAAGAAGCCGCCAGAATATAAGTGATATGGCACTCGTTCTGCCCTTTCAACTGATGGTTCATCGCCCATCCGTTATTGGGTGACCAATGCCAATAAAGCACATCTTCACCTCCACGGGTGAACCAGTCCCACTCTGCCTGATGCCACAGGGTATTGATCAGCCCTCGTATCCGATTCTCTGTCGGATTATCGTGAGTGAAATACTGGTGTGCCGCCAGCAGTCCTTCGAACATAAAGGCAGATTCTACCAAATCGGCTCCATCGTCTTTCCTGCTGAAAGGAATGGTCTTTCCGGTAGCCCCGTCCATCCAATGTGCCCAGATGCCATGATAGCTATCGGCTTTATTGAGGAACTCCACTATTTTGAGCAGCCGCTCAGCGCCTTGCTCACGGGTGATGAACCCACGTTCCACACCGACTATAATTGCCATTACCCCAAAGCCCGAACCACCGATGGTTGCTATCTCGAGGCGGTCATTGCTGCGCTCACGGGCCAGACCGGACTCGGGATGGGCAAAATCCCAAAAGTAACGGAAAGTTTGTTTCTGGACAAGAGTCATCAACTCATCATCGGTCAGTCTCGGCTGTTTGCCTGTAGCGGTGGCTTGCAACGTACAAGCACAGATCATAAGAAGAAATAAAAGGGTATGTTTCATTGTTGTTGTTAATTCAAGATTTTATCCCCCGAGAGGGCGTGTCGAGACTCATATCTGGTGAATAATGACACGCCCTCAGGTCGCTGCACGGCAGAGACACGGAGATTCCATCGTGCAGTGGGGATAGCGGTTTCCGTTGCCGCAAAGGGCAATCGGAAAGACGCTGTGTGTAATCATGGAATTGATATTATTGGAATGATTCTATTTTAATGAACTGGTTATACATGTTTCATATCAGTTTTTGAGGACTCCCTGCGAGATATCCACCTGCTTCTGCGGGATGAAGAACGTTGCATGTTTTGCTATCGAGAAGTTTGTCTTCCCGTGTGCCTTCATCATCTTCTCCGCATAGCCCGGCACCACCTTGTCCGCACGGATCAGGTCGAAGAAGCGGTGTCCCTCCAAAGCCAGTTCGATGCGGCGTTCGTTCCAGATGATCTCGCGGAGCTTCTCTTTACCGGTTTCCGTAATCTCGGGCAATCCCACTGTCATATCCGCCGGATGCACCGTTCTACGGGCACGGGCGCGCACCATTTCCAGCTTGTCGAGTGCTTCCCGGCTTTCGCCCAGTTCATTGCAGGCCTCGGCATACATCAGCAGTACATCGGCATAACGCAGGAAGATCAGGTGACAATTCTGTTTGGCAAACGAGTTCTCGTTCCAGTAACCGGTAGGCCAGATGGTCTTTTTATTGGCACGGGGCGGCACTTCTTTCTTGAAATGAATCTCGCCCTTTCCCTCCAATGTCTCTCCATCGTAGAAAATGGTTGCCGTGCGTCGGGGATCTCCCGCTTCATAGGCTTGGTCGAGAGCTTCGGAAGGAGAGAACATCCCCCAGCCCATCTCACCGCGAATGCCCTGCCATTTCACATATTCCGACTCGAGGTTGCGTTCGGTCGATTCGCCCCAGAGGTATTGGTCGGCAAGCATCACTTCGTCCGAATAGTAAGAGTTCGGATTGAACAGGTCGCGATAATCCCGGTGCAAGCTATACTCGCCGCGGGCAATCACCTGACCGGTGTATTTCTTCACGTTGGCATAGTCCTGGCGGAAGAGATATACCTTGGCCAGCAATCCTTCGGCTGTTCCCTTGGTAGCGCGTCCCGACTCTTTCGCACCCCACTCCTGACGGGTAGGCAGATGCTCGGCTGCATAGGTCAGGTCTTCAATGATCTGTTGATAGACAGCCTCCTCGGTTGCACGGGGCTGATTGTATTCGCCGGGCTGCAACACTTTGGTCACCAGAGGCACCCCGCCGAAGGCGCGTACGAGATTGAAGTAGAAGAATCCCCGGAAAAAACGGGCCTGGGCGACGCACTTCACCCGGAGTTCTTCGTTCTTCACCGCACCCAGATTGTCCAGAGCCACATTGCATGAAGCGATAGCTTTATAATTGCCTTCCCACCAGCCGTTGATCTCGGAGGTAGAGGCGTCGTAAGTAAAGTCGTTGAACTGGTTCAGACGTGCCACACTGCCGTCTGCCAGTTCGCTGCCTGTATCGGAGTTATCACCGGGTAGCTCGGTGATGGCAAACCATGAGAATCCGATGATGTCCCACGCCCGGAGTTGGGTATAGATGGCGTTAATACTCATCAACGCGCCTTCTTCTTCGCCGAAGAAGACATCTTCGGTCAGCTTTCCCTGCGAATCTACATCGAGGAAATCGGCACAGGAAGAAAGGGTCAGTGCCGAAGCCAGTAATATTGAATATATCTTTTTCATTGTAATGGTTTTGGGTTCACCACAGAGTAACACAGGGTCTCACAGAGTTTAATCTCATAGAATGTTTAAAAGAAAATCATCTCTGTGAGACTCTGTGTTACTCTGTGGTAAATCGTATTCATGTCTATATCATTTAATATTAGAAAGTTACGTTCAGGTCGAAGCGGCAGGTAGCTGTCACCGGATAGATCTGACGGTCGATGCCGCCCAGCACTTCGGGTGTGAAGCCGTTATAGCCGGTGAAATAGGCCAGGTTGTTGCCGGAGAAGTAGACTCTCAGATTCTGCACGGATACCTTCTGCATCCATGATTTCGGGAAAGTATATCCCAGTTCCACCGTTTGCAGTTTCACGTACGAACCGCTCTCTACGTAGCGGCTCGACACCTGATAGTTATTGCCTTCCAGAGTCATTCGCGGTGTCATGGTATTCGGATTTTCGGGTGTCCAGCGGTCGAGGAAGGAGCGGTCCCAGTTGTCCGAACCGGAGAAACGTTCCACCTGCTTGGCATTGAATATCTTGTTTCCGAAGTTGCCTTGGAAGTCGATAGAGAGGTCGAATCCTTTCCAGGAAGCACTGATGCCCAGACCGCCGATGAACTTGGGAGTGGGACTGCCCAGATCCTTGCGGTCGTTGGCCGTGATGTATCCGTCACCGTCTACATCTTCGTATATCAGGTCGCCGGGACCTACGTTGTTCTGATACTGTTGTCCGGCATTTCCGGTGGCAGCGGCGGCACGCTCGTTGTAGTCTTTGATCTGTGCCTCGTTCTGGAAGATACCGATCACGTTGTAGCCATAGAAATATTTAATCGGCTTTCCCTCTTCGGTCATCTGTACGGATTTTCCGGCGCCGATGTCACCGCTGGCGATGCGTTTGCCGCCCAGGCTGATGACTTCGTTTTTGATGGTCGTTCCTGTCAGACGGATACCATACCGGAAGTCTTTCAGCGAATCTTCCCATTTCACGGTAAAGTCCACACCGCTGTTGCGCACCGCCCCTACGTTTGTTTCTACCGGGGTGAGGCCTACGGAAGCCGGTACATCCACCGTCACCAGCATGTCTTTCGTGTCTCTGCGATAGTAGTCCAGTTCAAGTGAAAAGCGGTTGTTCAGCAGTCCGAGGTCGAAGCCGAGGTCCATCTGCTCCGAACGTTCCCAATGAACGCTCCGGTTGGAGAGTGACGTGATGGTTCCGCCGGGATAGAACACGCCGCCAAACACGGCATCATAGGACGGAGAGATATTGGCGAGCGCCCGGTATTTGTCGTTACCTATCTTATCATTACCGATCTGTCCCCAGCTTCCTCTGAGCTTCAGGTTACTCAGCCACTGCACGCGGTCTTTCAGGAACGCTTCTTCGGAGACTCTCCATCCGGCAGCTACTGAGGGGAAGTAGCCCCAACGGTTGTCAGGACCGAACTTGGATGAACCGTCGGCACGGACCGAGACAGTCAGCAGATAGCGGTCCATTAACGCATAGTTGGCACGGAAGAGATAAGACATCATTGTTTCGTGGTATCCGTTGTTGGCCACCGACTTGGAGCCGGCCGAAGCCTGGTCGAGATACCAGTAGTTTTCGTTATCGGAGAAGAAGTCGCGTCCGGTGCCTTCCAGCAATTCGTAAACACGCTTCTGCGCCGTGATACCTCCCAAGAGGTTGAGCCGGTTCTTATCATTGATCTTCCAGTCATAAGTCAGCAGGTTCTCCCACAACCAGGTGAAGTCGCGGTCCCAGGTTTTGGAGAGGCTGTTGGTTTCGTTCTTCTGTGTTTCCGAAACGTAGTATTTCGGCACGAAGTTGCGGCGGCGTCCGTTGATGTAGTCGATGCCGAGGCTGGTTTTAAAGTCAAGCCCGTTCAGGATATTCCAGTTCAGGAAGGCGCTGCCCACGATACGTTCTTTCCAGTCGTCATTGTTTGTATAATGGAGTGTGGCGACGGGATTGGCAGAAGAGGCGCTTTCGGAATCCATAAAACTCCCGTCTTCATTGTAGGGACGCTTCACGGGACTGATGGTATAGGCAGCTTTCACTACCGCGCTGTTTTCGTTCTTCTTATGGCTGAAAGAGGCCGACAGATTGTGCCCGAGGGTCAGCCGTTTGCTGATCTTGTAGCTATTGTTGGCACGCAGGGTGAAGCGGTTGTAGGTGTTTCCGGTGATGATGCCGTCCTGCTGGTAATATCCAGCGCTGAGGTTGTAGCGCACCTTCTCCGATCCGCCGCTGACGCTGAGCTGATAGTCGCGTACGGAAGCCACACGGAAGATTTCGTCGAACCAGTTGGTTCCTTTGCCCAGTGAAGCAGGGTCGTCAAACTTGGGTTTTCCGCCTGTGTTGACCAGTGCTTCGTTCAGCAGTGTCGCGTATTCGGTGGCATTGGCCATCTCGAAGCTGCTGTTGTTGAACTGGAATCCTTCGCTGGCGGTGAAGTTCACCACCGCTTTTCCTTCCGTTCCCTGCTTGGTAGTGACGATAATCACACCGTTGGCACCGCGCGAACCGTACATGGCGGTCGCCGATGCATCTTTCAGCACCTCCATCGACTCGATGTCGTGTGTGCTCAGGAAAGAGATGTCGTCCATAAACATGCCGTCCACCACATAAAGGGGATTGCTGTTATTCGTTGTGCCGATACCACGGATACGTACTTCGGGCGAGCTTCCGGGAGCACCGTTAGCCGAGATATACACCCCGGAGACACGTCCCTGAAGGGCATTCGCCACATTGGGAGTGGCAACTTTCGTGAGATCCTTGCTCTTCACCGCACCTACCGAACCGGTCAGGTCGGACTTACGTTGTATACCATAACCGATCACGACAACTTCGTCTATCAATTGGTTATCTTCTTCAAGAGAGATATCCAGCTTCGAGGAGGCAGTCACCTTGACCTCCTGCGTTTTCATGCCGATATAACTGAAAACAAGAGTGGCGCCCGAAGGAACATTCGGAATAGAATAGTTGCCGTTAAAGTCCGTAATGGTTCCGGACGATTGACCTTTCAGCAGGATACTGGCGCCAATGATAGGCTCCCCTGTCTTTTTCTCGGTAACAACACCCGAGATGGTCAGACTGCCCTGCGCAAAAGAAAGCATGGAGAGCAGCAACATCATACATAGGGTAAACAGATTTTTTTTCATCGTTTGGTACTGATTTAAAATTCTGCTGCAAACTTAGACGGTAAATTGATGTAAGTCAAAAAAAGGGGTACTACAAGAGTACCATGCAGAAAAAAACAAGATTTCCGCACTACTTCATCCCTACTGCAAAGGAATATAATTAATTAATATTCAATAAAATAAAAAATAGATTCTGAAAGGAGACCGGAATATGACTACTTCATCTGTTCTACTCCTTTCCGCCGATGAAATATTTGCTTTAAAGACTCCGGAGAGGGA
>ULQE01047141.1_pt1 | contig 10686 bp, 9 predicted proteins | sample 1954171 | NCBI WGS metagenome assembly ULQE01 (sample SAMEA4835647, study PRJEB28245) | human gut metagenome | biome: gut microbiome; material: fecal sample | place: Denmark | collected 2008
ATGTTCCCGGTCTGTGTGGGCATCGTCTGCACGGTAAAAACGTTCAAAAATATGGGATTTCTTTTCCTCTGAAATTCCACAGCCGGTATCTTCGAATAGAAAACAAAGCATTTCATTTTCGGCATGACAGGAGAGTGTCACTTTTCCACCGATTGGAGTGTAGCAGAGCGCATTATCCACGATAATGGAAAAAATCTGTTCTGTGCGGTGGATATCACAGAAGCAGTCAGGGAGAATTTCTTCCGGCAGAGTGAGGATAAGGTGAATCCCGTTTTTCTTTGCCAGTGGTTCGAACTTTTCATAAGTGTCTAAAAGCAGCAAATCGGGCTGGCAGGCTTCCGGTTTGATGGTGAGCGTGTCAGCATCCGAATTTGCGAGCAGCAGCATATCGTCAATCAGACGTTTCATGTGGACGGTCTCTTCGGACATCAGATGGAGAAAGTGGTTTCGTTCCGCTTCATTTGAACATTTTTCAATGGATTCCAAGCCGGAGCGGACAACCGCTAATGGGGTGCGTAGCTCGTGGGAGGCGGAGGCGATGAATTGTGTCTGCTTTTTCTGTGCAGTTTCGACTGGTTCTAACATTTTTCGGATAAAGAAGTGGAAAAAGAGAAACAGCAGTAAAAATGCGGCAATATTTGCAATGATCACGATAATTCTTAACGACAGCATCTGGTGAGACTGTTCGGCGAGCGAGCGCAGGATCAGAAAGTTTAAGTAGCTGTCGCCTTTTGGGATACTGCCGACGGATGCAATGTAGGGAATGTTATCGCCGGAGTTGAACTGATATTCCGTATGCGAGGAAAGCCTTTTATTTTTCGTGAAAAAAGGAGGGTTCCCGGTAAGCTCTTCTGCGGCGAGAAGTGCATTTTCACATAATTGCTCGTCTGCAGTTGTCTGATGATACTGGTCATAAAAGAGTGGAGTCCCATTCTCATAAAGATAAATCTGGATAGAACTGTTTTCCTGTAACTGGTTTAACCACTGGTGTGAGATGACATCCTGCTCCTGCAAATGGGAAATGACAGAACTTGTCTCTGTGAGAAAAGCGGTTTCGTTTCCCTGCTTTATATTTTTTTTTGCAACAAAAACACACAGAGCACTTAAGGCAAGGAGAATGATCTGTGTGACGCAGGTACAAAATAAGGTGAGTTTGCGGTGCAAAGCCTGATAGGTTGTGCCGGAAAAGGTGAAGTGTGGAAACATGAGAAACCTCCTGATAATGTACATAAAGCAGATGGTGAAAAAAGGTATCTGTAAATTGCAATAAGGATAAAATAATTGAAAAGTAACGGCAGCTATACAGAAGCTTCATGATCTTATATGGAAAATCAGGGATCAGGAGGAAGCCAGCGTATATCCGACACCGCGGATGGTTTTTAAGGCAAGCGTGCTTCCAACGTAGGAGAGCCGCTTGCGCAGGTAATGGATGTAAGTGTCAAGGTTACAATCCTCCACTTCTGCATCCACGCCCCAGACACGGCTAAGAAGTACTTCACGGCGGATGACGAGCTCAAAACTTCGCAGAAGAACTTCAAGCAATCTGCCCTCACGGCCGGAGAGCCGGATGGAGCCAGTAGATCCACTTAGCAGTCTCGCGTTGCAGTCATAACTGATGTCGCAGATGGTAAGTAAATTGTCATCTTCCCATTTGCCGCTGCGTCTGCCGAGGGAGCGGATGCGGGCGGTCAGTTCTTCGAAGGCGAATGGTTTTACAATGTAATCGTCTGCACCGGCATCCAGCCCTTCAATCCGGTCGTAAAGTTCGCCGAGGGCGGTGATCAGTATGACAGGCGTGGAAATTCCGGCCTGTCTAGCTTTTTGCAGCACGAGCAGACCATTCATAGTCGGGAGCATGCGGTCGAGCAGGACAATGTCGTGCGCGTCCTGTAAGAAGAGGTCAAGACCGTCTCTTCCGTCGTGGCATACATCCACCTCATAAGCTTCCTGCTCCAACTGAAAACGCAGGGTTTCACAAAAATTCAGATCATCTTCGATCAATAAAATACGCATAATAATGTCTCCTGAGATTTATAAGGATGAGTATAGCATAGAAATCTTAGAAAAATCTTTAAATTATAGTTATTTTGAAATGTAACAGATAAATTAAAGCCAAATTTAAAGATTTTTCTAAGATTTCTTCTGTAAGATAAAACCAGAAACGAAAAATACTGCATGTAGAATGCCAAAGCAGAGGAACAGCTGCTTGTTCTGGCAATGATTGTGGAGCTGCAATTATAAAAGAAAAATAAAAAAGAAAGGTCATGAAAACAAAATGAAAAATGCAAAGATAAAAAACAGGCAAAAACTAGGCATGCTAGTTGTCACAATGGTTTTAGTTCTTCTGATCACATTGATAGCAGGAATGCTTACCGGCTGCGGAAAAAATACAGCCAGAAGCACAGATGGAACAGAAAGCAACAGCGCGGGTGGCAACGGCAGCGCAGGAAGCGGCAAAGGAAGATTTATTGAATCAAAAGTAGCACTTCCAGAAGAGATCAATAGCATTTTACAGTTCAAAGCACTGTCAGATGGAACACTTGAAATTGTAGGGCAGGATGCAGATTATGGCATCTATGTGGCAAAAAGCAGTGATGGAGGCGGAAGCTGGGAAACAACACCGCTTGAAGATATCTCTTACAGTAATGTCGCAGTCGCAGAGGATGGAACAGTTGCGTTTCTTGATTACACAGAAAACGGATTATGTCCGGTTACAATTGTGGACGCGGACGGAAGCACACATACATTTTCGATTGAAATGCCTGCAGAAGATGCCTTTGTATCAGTTGCAGCATTTGACAGTAACAAACAGCTGATCGTACGCGATACATTGGGCGGTTTGTATGGAATTGACTGTACAGATGGAAGCAAAACAGTGACATTTGAAATCAATGAGGATACCTATATTCCTTATTTTGATGTGGTTGGAACGAATTGCTATATCGTCACAAGTGACAAGGTGCTTTGCTATGACACGACAACCGGAAAAGAGACGGACGAGCTGATTGCATTGACTGAGCAGATCTGTTCAGATGATAACCTCGTTTATCGAAATCCCGATACCGGACTTCCGGTGACGTTTGCAAAAGCGGAGAATGATAACAGTATTATTTTTGCAGATTATAAAGGAATTTTCCATTATACAACAGGTGGAGCAGTTGTGGAGGAGCTGGTACAGGGCGAGCAGACTGCATTGAGCAACAGCGGTGCGATTTTTTACGGAGTGTATATGCAGGATGAGACGCATCTTTTTGTGGCAGGAAATAACGGAATGGAGGGTGCACTCTACAGCTACACCTACGATGCAGACGCGTCTGCCAACCTGAATCAGGAACTCAATATTTATGCATTGCAGGATTCCGATACGCTGCGTCAGGCGGTCAATATTTTCCGTCAGGAGTATGCAGATATTTATGTAAACCTTGAAATTGGCATGACGGATGATAATGGAGTGACGTTAGAGGACGCATTGAAGACGTTGAGCACGGATATCCTGGCAGGAAATGGACCGGATGTGCTTATCTTAGATGGAATGCCGGTGGACAGCTATGTGGAAAAAGGAATTTTAACAGATATCAGTGATGTTGTGGATGAGGTAAAGGCTTCGGATGGACTTGTGGATTCCATTGTGAAAGACAGCACAAAGGATGGAAAGATATATGCGATTCCGACACGTTTCTTAGTATCATTTATCACGTCAGATCAGCAGACGGTAGATGCAGGAAAGTCCACGCAGGCACTTGCAGACCGCATCGAAACCCTGGCAAAGGACAAAAGTACGATTTATGTGGTACAGCAGAAGATGGCGGAAGAGTTACTGCTTGATTTTTACAATGTAGATTCCAAAAACTGGGTAAAAGAGGACGGAAGTCTGGATGAAACGAAAGTTTCCGATTATCTGACACAGGTGAAACGTATTTATGATGTGGATGATCACAGCGATATTGAATCCTATGGCATTTTTTTTGAGAGCGGAATGTGCGATGGATACCGTTATGGAACATTAGACAGCATGGATTTATTTGCAGAGAGATGTAAAGTAGAATTTGGAACCATTGCAGATGTCGAGGATTTCCAGTTGATGCTGAGCGCCGGTACGACGGACGGAGCGGTTTATGGGGTGTTGTCGAATGGTGGAACTTCTTCTTATGTCCCATTTTTACAGGCAGGTGTGGTATCTGGAGGCAATGAGGATGCAGGGAAAGCGTTTGTGAAAACATTGCTCGGCAAAGAGGCAGGAGCTTCCAGCAACGGAATCCCGGTGAATGAGGCAGCTTTAAAGGATCAGATCAATGCATTGATGGGACGGACGGAAACAAGCATGGCATTTAACAGGGATGGAAGCGACAAAATGTATACGATTGAATACCGCTCCATGACACAGGAGGAAGCAGATGCGATTTTAGCGCAGCTGGAAGCAGTGGAGCAGTCAGCACTCACAGACCGTACGATCCAGAATCTTGTGATCGAACAGGGAACAAGCTATGTAAAAGGAGAGCAGAACCTCGAAGAAACGGTAAATGAGATCACGAAGAAAGTGAATCTGTATCTTGCAGAGCAGCAGTAAAAAAGGAAGAGGATGGGAGATTGCAGCAGGCTATGAGAAAGGCATGAGGATGAAAAGACATAAAATCAGAAAAAAGCGAAATCCCGGCTGGTATTTTCTGTTGCCCGAATTTCTGGGAGTATCGGTGTTTGGACTGATCCCATTTGCAGATGTGGTGCGGCGCTCTTTTTTCCAGACCGTGGATGGCAGTTTCGTCGGGATCAGTAACTACGTGCAGGTGATAAAAAATGATGCGTTTAATCTTGCAGCGAAAAATACACTGCGTTTTGTGGTCACCTGTATTCCATGCCTGTTGCTATTATCGCTGATCCTGGCAATGCTGTTGCAGCAGGTTTTGATTTTGGCAGAGAAAAAGAAAAAACACCGGGATGTGACGATGGAACAGTTTTACCGGGGCAGTGCAGCGGCACTTAAAAGTATGTATCTGCTTCCGATGGCAATCCCGGCGGCAAGTGTGGTCGTACTGTGGAAGATTCTTTTTGACAGCCACGGATTTGTGAACAGTGCGATCCATGCGCTGTCAGGAATGAGCGGAATCGGGCAGATTTTAAACGTTTTGTCGGTGCAGGAGGTAGACTGGATGAACACCGATGCCGCATTTGGAATCCTCGTATTCAGCTATGTCTGGAAATATTTAGGATACGATATTGTGCTCTGGATGGCGGGGCTTTCTGCAATCCCGCAGGGGATTTATGAGGCGGCAGATATGGACGGAGCCGGAAAATGGAAAACGTTTTTCTATATCACACTTCCGAATCTCCGCCCGGTGGCATTTACCGTTGTCATTTTGTCGGTTTTAAATTCATTTAAGGCGTTCCGGGAGGTTTACATGGCAGCGGGCAGCTATCCACAGGAAAATATTTATCTGTTGCAGCATGTGTTCAACAACTGGTTCCAGACGCTCTCGGTGGATAAGATGGCGGCGGCATCTGTGATGCTCGCGTTTGTAATTGCGGTGTTTGTGCTGTTACTTGAGCGAAGCTGGGAGCGGGAAGGATAATGAACAGGAGACAGCAGATAAAAAGGAAGATGTACAATATAAATACAGAAAGAAGAATCTCATGAAGAGAATAATAATAACAGGAATACTGATTCTGGCGGCAGGCTTGTGTCTTGCTCCGGTTCTCTTTCTGCTTGTCGGCACTTTTATGGGAAACCATGAAATCTATACGTGCATCGCACCTGCACTCGGAAAGGGAGATGGGCTTGCTATCTGGCATCTTTTGCCACAATACCCGACGTTGCAGAATGTTGTGGAGCTTCTTTTCGATTCACCAGAATATTTTCAGATGTTCTGGAACTCGATTTTTTACACGGGGGCAATTCTGGCAGGGCAGATGCTTTTTGGCATGCCGGCAGCGTGGGGGCTGGCGAGGTATTCTTTCCGCGGAAGAAAAACAGTTTACCGGCTGTTCATTCTCGTGATGATGATGCCGTTTCAGGTCACGATGTTGTCGCAGTATCTGGTGTTAAACCGTCTGGGAATGCTGGACAGACCGCAGGCAGTTGTTTTGCCCGGAATTTTTGCAACGTTTTCCGTCTTTATTATGTACCGCTTTTTCCGTGGAATACCGGAAAATGTCATGGAGGCGGCACGTATGGACGGGGCGGGAGAATTCCAGATTTTTTTGCGGATCGGCATACCGCTTGGAAGTCCGGGCATCCTGTCGGCACTGGTATTTTCGTTTTTGGACTGTTTTAGCATGTTAGAGCAGCCGATGACGTTTTTGAAAACAAAAAGTCTCTGGCCGTTGTCACTTTTTCTGCCGGAGATCACGAGCCAGAACGCAGGATTTTCACTCTGCGCATCACTGGTGACGATCCTGCCCGCGATGTTTGTTTTTCTGGCAGGACAGGACTATCTGGAGCAGGGAATTGCGATGGCGGGAGCGAAGGAATAGTGCAGGAGCAGAATGTAATTGAGAATATGAAAAATATAAGAAAAAACAAAAATTCGGAAAATGAAATAGCAGTAACCGGAAAATCGGGAATTTTCTGGTTAAAAGGGCTGGCTGGTTTATTTGCGGTCATGTTGGTTTTCACGATTGCATCGCGGGTGGTGGCATCCATCACTGTCCCACAGGTAACGGCATCAGCTCCGTCATCCGGAAAGATCGAGCACACGGTTATGGCATCGGGAACCGTGGAGGCAGGCGGAGAGAAAGCGATTGTCACAGAGGAAGGAATTCTGGTTGCACAGGTCAATGTGCATACGGGAGAAAGCATCGGGGAAGGAGAAACTCTTTTTGCACTTGATATGGACAGTCTGGAAGATCAGATTTATGAGCTGCAGAACCAGATCAAAAAGCTTCAGCTTGAAAATGATTCCCTGAAGAAAAATAAAGCGCAGGCAGACGCAAAGCAGCAGCTGGAGTTAAAGCGTGCGCAGGAAGATTATGAGGAAACGATAGCGAAGAATACAGTTTCCGATGGGAAGGCAAATGAGGCATTGCAGAAAGCGGCGGATGCGAAAAGTCAGGCAGAGAAGGAATTAAACAGTGCGAAGGATGCACTCGCACAGGCGGAGAAGGAGCTGAATGCAGTCAAAGAGGAACTGCAAAATGTGAAGGATGCAGCTGCGGCAGAGCAAAGTAAAGATACCGCAGATCAGACAGGCGAAGCAGAAAAGAAAGATACAAATTCAACCATAACACAGAAGCTCCAGCAGTTAGAAGAAACTGTGCAGGAAAAGCAGAACACATACGACACAATTCAGGCAAAAGTTACTGAAAAGCAGGCGGCACTTGACTCTGCCAGCGTCGCATTAGAGGAGAAGCAGGAACAGCTGGAATCCAATACAAGTACTGCAGAGGATGCAAAGAAAGCCGCAGAGCGCGCGGTAGAAGATGCAGGTCTGTCTGCAGACATCGATCACACGCAGGAAATCAACGCCATTTCTTTAGAGCAGTTCCAGAAACAGTTAGAAAAGCTGAAAACCCTAAAGCAGCAGAACGGAGAGATAACTGCACCATCCTTCGGGATTATTACAAAAGTATGTGTGGAAACCGGGCAGAAAACAACAGACACGGCGGCAGTTGTCATGAGCGATGAGCAGAGCGGACTTTTTTTTACTACGACAACGGACAGCAAAAACAGGGAATATCTCTCAGTGGGAGATAATGCAACGATTACCGGTGTCGGTAAGGAAACATCTGATTGCAGCATTGTTTCCCTGGAAACATCGAAAGACGGAAGCAGCATAAAAGTGTCAATTGCTATGCAGTGGGATGATTTCTTGCCGGGTGAGAGCGCACAGATGACTGCCACAAGAAAATCGGAAAGCTATGATTACCTTGTGCCGGTTACAGCCGTTTGGCAGGAAAATAACAAAGCGTATGTGTTACTCTTAGAGACGGAAAATACAGTGCTCGGAGAGCAGTATATCGCGAGGAAGGCGGAAGTGCAGATTTTAGATAAAAATAGCAGTTATGCAGCGGTAAGCGGAAACTCACTGAGTGCGGACTGCCAGATCATCACAGATTCTGATCGGACGGTTGGAAACGGGGATGTTGTGCGGATGACGGAGTAAGGACAGAACAATGAAAAAAATAAGTTACGGAAAAGGGATTGCAAGTCTGGCTTTTGGATTATTTGGAGCTGTATTTTTGGTATTTGCATACGTCTATCATAATAAAACGGAGGATTTCTCCAATATCATCACAATCCAGTCTGGGGAAGACAAGTTTACCCAGAGCGAAATATCGTCAATCCGGCAGGATACGGCATCCGCAGAGACATTCACAGCGTGGACAGAGCGGAAAAATCAGGTAGTGAAAGCCGTTATAAACGAACGGAGCAGCAACGCGGATATTTTGTTACTCTGTGGAGATTCCCACTCCGTCCTTCCGTGGGGAAAGAATCTGCCGGAAAGCGACACAGAGGGCTGCATCCTAGGTGCATCCTTAGCGGAGCAGTTGTTTGGTGGAACAGAGGTGGAAGGACAGCAGATCCTATACAACGGAAGAGAGCTTACTGTGCGCGGTATTGTAAAAGAACCACAAAATATAATGCTATGTCAGAGCGCTGCAAACGATGAGACAGCTTCCGGAACACAAACTGGAAGCAACGGAAACCAGCAGACAGGCTCATCAGAAAATAATCAACAGGAAATCTGCTATGACAAAATCAGTCTGCTCTATACAGACAAGTCGAAAGCGATTAACAGGACTGCGGCAGAATTTATCAGCAGATATGGATTAGACGGTCAGATCCTTCATTACGAATACAAACGAAATCTAAGCTGGTTTACAGACTTGATTCCGGGAAAATGGTCCGATTTTTCCGGTTGGAAGGAGAATTTGAAAACACTGCAAAGTGATGAAAAAATATTAAAGCAGTGCGAGAAGAGCACGGTCGAAAGCCTTTATTTGGAATGGATCTGGAAAAGAAACAATTGTTTCCTGATGTGTCTTGTTATGGCAGAGTTGTTATAATAGCTCCAGAGGTGGTATATAAGTGAGAGGGGCACTGAAACTTGTAATTTGAAATACGTTATGTTAGTATAAATTACGTCAGTGAACATTTCTCACTGATACAGTTTTTAAATAACAGTATATTTTAAAAGTAAGACTCCGGAGGTTATCAGATACATGAGACATTGATATTTTTCTAATTCAATGATGGAAAAACTGGCAGAGATCAAAGATGGCACAGTTTTTAGATCAGGTTACAGACAGATGTAATCTTTTTTTGGGTTACAAAAAAGAAGATCGGTCAACTGATTACGAATTAGAAAAAAAGGAGATATCTCATGAAAAAATTAAAATTTGATAGTTATGATGGAGTCTGTTTTTTGAATGGACTTGTCTTTTTTGCGCCGGTTGCGTTGCTGGTAAGAACGCAGGCTGGTGTGTCAGAACACGTATTTTTCCTCCTTCAGGCATTATTGTCTGGCGTGATTTTTCTGGGGGAAATTCCAACAGGATTTATAACAGATAAAATTGGATACCGGAAATCCCTGATCCTGGCACAGGTGTTGCTGCTTGGCGCGAGAAGTTTATTGCTTGCAGCCTTTGTGAGCCGGTCGCTTGTACTGTTTGTCGTGGAGGCAGTTGTAGAGGGAATTGCGGCGTGCTTTACCTCCGGGACGGGAAGCGCGTATTTGTACGCTCTGTATGGAGAAAACGGATATCTTGCAAAAACGGCACACGCAGGAAATTTCGGAACAGCAGGTTTTATCATCAGTACAGTTGCGTATGCCGGGATTTATAAAATAAGCGGTATGGAAGGTTTACTGATTACAACTGTAGTCATGGATGTTATAGCGGTTGTGTGCTCGTTCTTCCTGAGAAGTGAAAGCAGTAAAACCATAATTGCAGACAGGAAGGAAGTACAGATTTTAGCGATATTTAAAAATAAAAAAGCATTCCTGTTTGTGATTTCGCTGGCAATTTTCAGTATCGCATGGCTTCTGATCAACTTCTTTTATGTGGAAAAACTTGAAAACTGCGGTTTGCCGGTAGAATGGATGTCATTGATCATTTTGAGCTATTCAGCCGTACAGATGCTGGCAGAACCCATTTTAGGAAAATTGTCTGACGGAAAAAACGGAAAGTCCGGCAGGGAAAAACTGCCCGCAGTTACAGCTGCCGCAGCAGGGGTGGCATTTCTTTTTTTTGGAGTGGTAAAATTCAGGGCAGCCGTACTGCTTCTAATGCTGATATTGCCGTTGCTTTTAAATCTTCCGGAATATCTGCTGATGAATCTGGAAAATCAGTTTGTGGACGAAGCGGAGTGTGGCAGCCAGCGTGCGGCAATGCTGTCTGTACTTAATATGGGCGTGAATCTGGTGGAGATTCTGACGCTGTCAGCCTCAGCATTTTTGACGAAAATCGGAATCCAGTGGTGCTTTGTGTTTGTGGGATGCTTTCTGATGGCGATAGCGCTTCTATTTGCCAGAATACAAAAATAGAAGGAGCGAAAACCGCTTCCTCCTATCAAAATGATCCGTAATTTTACCATAGACCTAATACGTGTTGCATCAGCAAACTCATACAGGTAATACCGATCCAACAGCTGAATCCAAGAAGCAAAGGCTTGGCTCCTGTTTTCACTAATTTCACAATATTGGTATTCAGGCCAATTGCACTCATGGCAAGAACGATGAAAAACTTGCTCAA
>ULQE01008115.1_pt1 | contig 10562 bp, 8 predicted proteins | sample 1954171 | NCBI WGS metagenome assembly ULQE01 (sample SAMEA4835647, study PRJEB28245) | human gut metagenome | biome: gut microbiome; material: fecal sample | place: Denmark | collected 2008
GTCTACGAAGGATGCGGTCAATCTGGCAGAAAGTCACGACAATATTTATGCAGCGGTAGGCGTACACCCGGAGGACATCGAGAGACTGACACCGGAAGATATGCAATGGCTGGCAGACTTGACGCACAGGGATAAAGTGGTTGCCATTGGCGAAATCGGTCTTGATTATTATTACGATGAACCGGGGAGAGATTTGCAGAAAAAGTGGTTTGCACGCCAGCTTCAGGTGGCCGCAGAAACACAGATGCCGGTCATCATTCATAGCAGGGATGCTGCAAAGGACACATTAGACATTATGAATGAACATTGCGCCTGGCAAAATGGTGGGGTGATCCATTGCTTTTCCTACAGTCCCGAAATTGCCAAAATATATTTGGATAAGGGGTTTTATCTGGGAATTGGTGGCGTGGTCACCTTTAAGAATAGTAAGAAATTAAAGGAAGTCGTTGAAATGATGCCACTATCGCAAATGGTGTTAGAAACGGATTCGCCGTATTTGACACCGGTACCGCATCGCGGCAAACGAAATGATTCAGGATATTTGACACACGTTGTTGATGAGATTGCGGCATTGAAGTCGTGCGACCGCGAGGAAATTATCCGCATAACAAGGGAAAATGCGCATAAGTTGTATCGCATTGGTCAGTAAAACGGGAGACTGCACATTAATAGAAGGCTGTACTGTATTGGTTAATAAAGCAGGGCACTGCATATCAATAGAAAGAAGAGGATATTGGGATGGCAACATTAGGAATACCACAAAATACAATAGACATATTAAAGAAATATGACTTTCATTTTCAGAAAAAGTTTGGACAAAACTTTTTGATCGACACGCATGTTTTGGAAAAGATCATTGACTCGGCCGGCGTGACAAAGGATGATTTTGTGTTGGAAATCGGTCCGGGAATTGGGACAATGACACAATATCTTTGCGAAAGAGCCAGAGAGGTTATGGCGGTGGAGATTGATGATAAATTAATCCAAATCTTAGCAGATACGCTGTCAGCGTATGATAATGTGACGGTTGTGAATGAAGACATTCTTAAATTGGATATTGATCAGATCGCTAGGGAGCATAACGCCGGAAAGCCGATTAAAGTAGTGGCAAATTTGCCATATTATATAACAACCCCGATCATTATGGGATTGTTTGAAAGTCATGTGCCGCTTGAGAGTGTTACTGTCATGGTGCAAAAAGAAGTAGCAGATCGTATGCAGGCAGGGCCGGGAACGAAAGACTACGGGGCATTGTCGCTCGCCGTACAATATTATTCAGAGGCGGAAATCGTAGCGAATGTTCCTCCGAATTGTTTTATGCCAAGACCAAATGTGGGGTCTGCCGTGATTCGTTTGACTTGCCATAAGGACTGCCCGGTGAAAGTAACGGATGAGAAGTGGATGTTTCGCATTATCCGTGCGTCGTTTAATCAGCGCAGAAAGACATTGCAGAATGGATTGGGAAATGATGCATCACTTCCGGTGACAAAGGAGCAGGCCAAGGCGGCAATCGAGAGTATGGGGTTATCAGCTACGATCCGTGGAGAAGCATTGTCGTTAGCGCAATTTGCAGAGCTTGCAAACCGCTTGAAGGAGGCCTGATGAGAGATGAAAGTGTGGGAACGTATAGAAAGCCTGCGTAAACGCATGCGCGAGGAAGACATTGATGTGTATTATATTCCGACCAATGATTTTCATGGTTCTGAATATGTCAGCGGATATTTTCAGACAAGAGAATATATTTCTGGTTTTACCGGATCTGCAGGTGTTGTGATCGTGACGTTAGAAGATGCCGGGTTATGGACCGATGGGCGATATTTTATTCAAGCAGAAAAACAGTTGCAGGACAGCGGCATCACATTATACCGCATGGGACTTGATGGCGTTCCGACGGTGAACACTTATCTCGACAATGTACTAAAAGATGGACAAGTGCTTGGCTGCGATGGCCGTATGGTGACAACCACATGGCTTATGGCAATGAAACGCAGATACAAGGTTAAAAGTAACGTTGATCTGGTAGGAGACATTTGGGAAGACCGCCCAGATCGTCCAAAACAGCCAATATGGGAATTGGCGATAAAGTATGCAGGGGTCAGCAGAGAAGAGAAGCTGTCTCGTTTGTGGGACTGGATGAAGCAAAAGAGTTTGGATTATTTTATTCTGACATCTTTGGATGATATTGCGTGGTTGTTTAATTTACGTGGAAATGATATTCCATGCTGTCCGGTATTTTTATCTTATGCGGTGTTTACGCAAGAGAGTGGCGTATTGTTCTGCGAGAAAAATTGTGCGAACGGGTCGATACAGACTGCCTTAATGAAGGCGGGAATTGAAACGAGACCGTATGAAGAGGTGGAACAATATATCCGCAAAATGGGACAGGGAAAGCGCGTAGCAATGGATATGCGTGTGGTCAATGCGCATTTGGCGGCACAGGTGCCGAACGAAAATACATTAGTCGATGTTGTGAATCCAACCGGAATGTGGAAGGCGGTCAAGAATGAAACGGAAGTGAATAATGAACGTATTGCACATTTGAAAGATGGTATTGCCATTACCAAGATGTTATATTGGCTACATCATACGGATAAAAAGAAGGAATCTGAAATCTCCGTTTCGGATAAATTGGAGGAGTTTCGAAGATTAGATGAAGATTATTTGGGGCCTAGCTTTGACACAATATCCGGGTATGCAGAGCATGGTGCGATCGTGCATTATAGTGCGACACCGGAATCTAACCGTATATTAGAGGAAGAGAATTTCTTGCTGTTAGATATGGGTGGACATTATTATCAGGGAACAACAGACATTACACGAACGGTTATGTTGGGCAGAGAAGCAACCGAAGAGCAGAAAAAATACTATACGACAGTGCTTCGTGGTAATTTGGCGCTTGGTGCAGCGAAGTTTCGCAGCGGAATTACCGGAGTGAATCTGGATGTGCTGGCAAGACAGCCATTGTGGGAAATAGGATGTGACTTTTTGCATGGAACAGGACACGGCGTAGGATATCTGTTGAATGTGCATGAGGGACCAAATGCAATACGGTATGTGGCTTCTAAACAGCCGGGAGGCGATCCGGCGCTGGAACCGGGCATGATCACGTCCAATGAGCCGGGTGTTTATTTGGAAAATAAATTTGGTATTCGACTGGAGAATCTGATCTTATGCTGTGAAGCAGAGCATACGGATTTTGGTCGCTTTTTGGAATTTGAAACATTGACATTAGTGCCGTTTGATCGGAGAGCGATTGATGTAAAAGGGCTCAGTGACAAAGAACTTGGCCTGCTGAATGCATATCATCAACGGGTCTATGAAGAGATTGGCCCGCATTTAACACCGGAAGAAAGAGATTGGCTGCAGGAAGAATGTAGTCCAATTTTGTGATAAATTCTTAAGAATTATTAAGATTGCGTTGATATTGTTGACACGGTAACAGATCTATGGTGTACTAAAGATGTAACTAACGGAAGTTCTGTACAGAGTGAATTATTTTTTGTATCTAAAGTATCTATTTTTACATGTGAGAAGTGACATGGGTAAGGAGGAGCAAATGAAAAAGAAACGAGTAAGGAAAGGGATCGTGGTCAGCATATTGGCGGCATCTATGGTCCTTGGCGGGGCACAAGAGACATTTACAGTTCGTGCGGCAGCGCACAAAGAAACAGCAAAAGATTACATTGTGAACGTGGCAGACCAGCATAAGCTTGACAAGCTGGCAGAAGAGTATGACACTGTGGATCACAATGAAAGTACGGCAGAACTGTTGGAAAGTTCCGGCTGTGTGAGCTTGGAGCTGAACGATTCACAAGCAAGGCAATTGGAACAGGAGTCCGGAGTGGTATCCGTAGAACGTGATGAAATAGTAAGCGGCTGTGAATCGGATGAAGCAGACCAGATCATTCAGTTTGCTAAGGAAGCATGGAATATTGATGCGGTCAATGTGGAGCGTGGAGTATCTGACAAACCGAAGACGGCAGAAAACGGCAAAAAGAAGATCGCTGTGATCGATTCCGGGGTAGACATTACAGAGGATATTGATGTGGCTGACCGTGTGGATCTTCTGTATGCCGGGGAAGAATCCTCTGTTCTATGCTGTGATATGACCGGTCATGGAACGGCAGTTGCCAGTATCATCTGTGCGAAAGATGATGACAATGGTGTAACGGGAATCGATGAAGATCTGGAAGTCTATTCCGTGCGGATCTTGGATGAAAACAACGAAGCACCGATCAGCAGAGTGGTTGCGGCGCTGCAGTGGTGTGAAGAAAATGGTATTGATATTATCAACATGAGTTTTGGCACGAATTATGATTGCGATATTTTAAGAGAAGAGATCAAATCTGTCGCAGACAAAGGCATTCTGATGATAGCAGCAGCGGGAAATGATAAAGAAGCGGATCAAATATTATATCCGGCCGCATATGAGGAAGTCATGGCTGTTGGCGGTGTCAGTGCAGATATGTCGCCGGCAGACTGTTCGGTACAGGGAGCGGGTGTTGAACTGTCAGCACCGGGAGAGTATATTCCGGTACTTGCCCAGTTGGGAGGATTGACCGTGGAATCCGGCACCAGTATGGCAGTACCGCATATTGCTGCGGTAGCGGCGAAGCTGTGGGAGAACCATGCAGACTGGACCGCCGATAAGATACGACAATGTATGGATGTCAGTGCCAAACAGCTTGCTGATGGGAACGGAAGGATCGTAGACTATAAAGCTGCATCGGAATTGGCGAAAGATTTTGATGCTGTTTATAAGCCTAATTGCAGCACAAGTGATCTGCCGGAGTGTGGGAGCCATGTTACTGCAGAAGACCGGTATGAGATACCGGGAGTGGTGGCAAAGTGGATGGAAAAAGGACACAATAGCCTTATTAGAGATGCCGTATCGGATGCGAACTTGAAATCAAAATACACGGATAAAAAGATAGCTGTGCTAAAAGCGGTTAGTCTGGCAGTGGATACCTGCAGTGGAACAAGCGGGGGTACAAAACTCACCTTGGCAAAGGATGTACCGAACCTGCATGCGCACAAATTTACCAATTATATTACAACAGTCTATTACCTGTATAAGATCGCATATTTACAGAAAAAGAATCCGGGTAAAAGCATTACGGAGATCATGAACAGCGATTCTGCCAAAGGTGCAGTCATTGATCTGGCAAATCTGTCATATATCAATAAGGCGATCAATATTATCTGTACCAAAGAACTTAAAAAAGGCGGTAAGGCTTATAACATCCCAAATGCCTATACCGGGACCAATGCGGCTGCCAATAACAGAGCACTGCGGGTGCTTGGCATGGCACTGCATGTAGCAGGGGATGCATTTTCTCACAAATCGATTGTGCCAAATAGTGACGACATGAAAAGTAAACTTAAGGTCAATGTGATCGGAGAAGGAGGAAAGAATATATTTACTAAAGATGAGTATAAGCAAATAATAAAAAAATTAGATGCTTATACATCAACGACAGGAATGACATATTCGGCTTTGGATGATAACGTGGCGGATTCCGGAAGAAAAAAGAAATCACATCAAAATTATGCGGATAGTCCGGGCTCAAGTGGAAGAAGATATACTCATGGTGCCAAGGTTGTGGTCACAGGATTGTTGAAAGATTATTATTACCGTCATAATAAGTTTGAACATAATGTATTTAATAATTTCGGCGGGACATATGATACAGTGGTTCCCGGAAAAAATAATATATGCATGTTTAGGATTTATACATATGCAAGAAAGTTGGATACGTCATTTGCACCAACATCCACATGGCGAACATATTCGCGGGGAGATGGTTGATTTATTATGAAATAAAGTTATTAGTAACAGTCAGTGATTATGTGGCGGAGATGCAGGAAAGGACAGGTGATTATTATGAAAAGCAGGTATTATGCAGTGATGATACTATTGTGCATCGTAACAATATTTTCGAAGTCGACAACGGCAAATGCGGATGACAGATACGTAAAACTGTGTGAAAGATATTTTACCGAATTTGCGGAGGATTATGGTAAATTTGGTCAGAAAGACGGATTTACTTATCTTTATTCGGATAAGAAGAATACGGCAACGATCGTTGCGATACCAATGGAACAAAAAAAGGTTGCCGTACCGGAGAAGATCAATGGTAAAACAGTAACGAAGATTGAACTGATGGATGTATTTAGCTGTAGCTCAAATTACTATTTTCGAGATGAATTTTACGGAGAACATGAGGACAATCCGGTTCCAAAGGTTGAGTACTTGAGTATTCCGAAGACAGTCAAGGTTATAAATATTTATGCAGGAATAGGGCTGACGGAAGGGTATTGCGGAGAACTGCAGTCTTATCTGGTACATCTGAAGAAATTTAACGTGGCATCGGCTAACAAGTGGTATAGGTCATACAAGGGAATGTTGTATACGAAAAATGGAAAGAAACTGCTTCTTGTACCAAGGAAGTATATGGCAAAAACGGTCAAAGTAAAAAAGGGAACAACAAAGATAGCAGATTTCGCTTTTTCCTTCTGCACCAACATTAAAAAGGTGATCCTGCCGGATACGGTAAAGGTGATTGGACAGAGTGCGTTTGTGCGCTGTTCGTTGAATTACATTAGGATGCCTAGGAAACTGAAAGAATTGGGCGGGAGTGCATTTCAAGAATCTGCTTTGAAGAAGATAACCGTATATGGAAAAGTGGAACTGGATCTAACATTTCAATATTGCAAAAAGTTAAAGACAGTGGTGTTAAAGAAAGGTGTTAAGAAACTTGGAGAATATGTGTTTATTGATTGCCCGAAACTGAGAAGTGTGACGGTTCCTAAAGGCATAAAAAATCTTTGGTTGTACATTGACAGCATATTTTATTATCGTGGATTAAAGTGTAACCTTTCCAACATTACCATAAAAACACCAAAGAATTCAGAAATGTATAAGGAACGTAAATTCTTAAAGAAACGATACAAAATAAAAGTGAAAGTCATCAAGTAACATTTGCTATATTGCTTGAAACATGAGTTGACAAAATAAAAAGGTATAATAACCAGCGGGGGATGTGTGTTTTACATCCCCTGCTGGTTATTTATTTTGTTGTCTGTTTGCGGAACAATATATTTGTGATCCAAGAGACGATCATAAATAATACGATCGCAGCAGCAACGTCCAAGAAGGAATGCTGTTTCAAAAATAGCGTAGACATACAGATCAAGAGGCACAGTACAAAAGAGCCGTTGCGCCAGATCTTTTGCTTATGGATCGTCGCATAGCGGCAAAGTCCGGCGTGGATGGCAAGTGAGTTAAACACATGAATACTTGGCAGCACATTGGTATCGGTATCCGTTGCATACAGCATGGAAATGACCTGTGTAAAAATATTGTCATGAGTAAATTGTGTCGGTCGCATGTTCTGTGCATTTGGAAACAAAGTATAGATTAACAGACTGGCTGTCATGCCAATGATCAATGTGGCAATTGTCTGATAATAGTTTTCTAAATGCTTCAGATCGAAAAATAAGAGTGCTAATGTTGCAAATACATACACAAACCATAATAAATATGGAATAATAAAATATTCGCAAAAAGGAATATAGTCGTCTATAGCGCAATGAATGTAGGTGAAAGGTACGTCAACACGTGCCTCCAGCCACACAAACCAAACCATATACACCGGAAAATAGAGTGCGACAAATATATGTTTATAGCGGTAAATAAATTGTTTCCAGTTCATAAAAATCCTTTCTAGGATCAGAGTGCCGAAGTCTATTTTGCCGTCACCCTAATCTGTGGTCGTAAATTATGCTGACAGTGGTTTAATGCCAGCGGGAATGCTTAAGATCCAGTTCGTTGCGAATATAAGCGAAAGTTTTATCTTCGCCCTCTTCGGCGAGCATATGCAAAAGCCGTTCTAGCAGCTCTGCAGTCTCTGGATGCATGGTGTAGCGCGATTTGCCACGTTCGTAATATTCCAAAGGCAGTCGGTCGTTGTAATTTTCTAAATTGTAATTACGGCTTGCTGCCATGCGGTCGCAAAACATTTCAACGACGTAACGTGGTGCCATAGGCATTCCCTGTAACCCCTTGGAGTAGTCAGAGGAAAGATCGATCCAGTATTCATAGTGATGGCGGTTGCGTCCTTTGTGGTGAAGCCATGCGGCAGAGTAGCCGATGGTTTCGCGCTCATAAGCGTTCGGGCTTCGTTTGCCCTCTTGATAATAGCGAACACCGGTCCAAAATTCAATTGGATGATATTTCGACCAGTAATGGCAGATCCCCTGCCAGTAAATGCCGGCGCGAAAGCAATTGCGGCGCACCAGTCGTTTGTGGCGTAGAATTGTTCGCAAATGCCCCCAAAAATTATGCCATAATCGCATGATGACATCTCCATTTCTTAAAAGTATTGATCAGATTCCAGAATTTAATTCGGAACTATACTCCCGCATCCATTGTCTTGGCGTACAGCCCTTCCATTTGCGGAAAGTACGGATTAAATGACTGCAATCCGAAAAACCGGTCTCCTGACTGATATAGGTCAGATCCAGTTTCGTGAATAAAAGCAGATCCGTCACCCTGTTAATACGCACAAATTCGATATATTCCTTGCAGGATTGATGGTAATTTCTGCGGAATAATTTAGCAAAGTAAGAATAACTCATTCCGCACCGTTCTGCAAGGTCATGAATCCGTAAAGGTTCATTATAATGCGATTTGATATATTCTGCAATATGTTCAAACTCATGATTGTCACTTTGCCGGGACAATAAAATTTCTTCCATATTAAGTCCGCGCGTCAGCCAAACGCGCGTCATCGCTGTGATCAAGATCGCAAGTTTGGAGCAGGCAATCGTGTCGTAGTCAAAATGGCGCAGCCGCACTTCCTCGATACAGTCGACAAAGAGCTGCTCGAGTGGAATACCTGTCATGTCGCCGTTGGCAAAGAAAATATTGGAAGGATCTTCCTCATAGGCAAGAGAGATGATCCGGCTGAATTGATTTTTCATGTTATCCGTTGCCTGCAAAAAGCCAAGGTCAAACTTCAAAACATGATAGCGAATGTTTAGCGGGGAAGCCGCTTTGCAGTCAGATGCCGCCACAGTCGTTATAGAGGGAGATTTCTCCGATACATTTGCAGCTGAATGTGGTATTGACACCGGATGAATGCTGTCGTGTTCCTGATCCGGTAAAGGTTCCTGCGGAGATGCCAGAAGAGGGCAGGCAGACAGCGGAAAGTTAGGCAGATAACCATGCAACGACGGATTCTTTAAGAAATCTTGCGATTTCAGCGTAAAAGCAGGATCTTGCGATGGTTTCTCAGCCTGGCTTTGCTCAAAATCCGTCGGAAAGACATCGATAGTATGTAAAGTCTTTGGCGGAAAAAAAATAAAATCTCCCGGTTGCAGGGAGTATACATTCTCATCACAGGTGACAAGCAGATTGCCGGCTGTAAGATATATACATTCTATAAAATAATGCCAGTGTGGCAAAATAGGAAAGTTGTAATCGTACGTGATATGTGTAAAAGCTTCGATTGGTGTATTTAAGCGGTCTGTATATTCGTAATAGCGATCCATAAGTATTAGTCAGCCTTTCTGTAAATTCTTTAAAATCCGCGCAAAAAAAATTGCAAAAAGATAGATTTATACAATTTTTGTGCAGATTTATTATAGCACACCATCTATTGCTATGCTATACTTTCGTAGCAGATTTATAGAAAGGAGAAAAAACTATGACTCCAATGAAATGGTTTTATTCATTTTTGAAGAAATATTGGCTGCGCATGGTGTCGGGTCTGATACTTGTAACGATACTTGCTGCGACAGCTTTGGCATCGCCATACATCTCTAAATTGATCGTGGATGATGTCATTAAAAAGCAAAATACCGGGTTATTACCGAAGCTGATCATTCTGCTTCTTGCGATGGTTGTGATCAAGGGTGTATGCCGATTTTTTTCGCAAGTATTGTTTGAGACAAGTTCGCAGGGTGTGTTGTATACCATGCGCGACAAAGTATACCGCAAACTATTGTTAGAAGATTTTGCGTTTTATAATAAAAATAGAACGGGAGATCTGATGGGACGTCAAACCGGAGATATGGATGCGATCCGTCATTTTGTGGCGTATGTGATCTATACGGTATACGAAAATATTTTGTATTTTGTGTTATCCATCGTTTTGATCTTTATGGTCAATGTAAAGCTTGCTGTATGCATGATGCTTGTGCTCCCACTGACGGCAGCTACTACCTATATGCAGGCTAAAAAAGTCAAACCTGCTTTCAAAAACTGTCGAGATGCTTTTTCAAGTCTGAATACATATGTGCAGGAGAACATTAGTGGAAACCGCATGGTAAAGGCGTTTGCGAAAGAAGACTTCGAAATGGAGAAGTTTGGCGTGGAGAATGACCGTTACCGCGATGCAGAGCTTGGTGCAGCTGCTATTTGGAAGAAATATGTGCCGATCTTTGAGTTGTTGTCCAATCTGTTGACATTGGTACTTATGTTTGTTGGCGGTGTTATGGTGGTGCGCGGAGAGATGACATTAGGTGATCTTGTTGCAGTAAACGGATATTTATGGATG